>Ga0209061_1001200_pt1 | contig 46094 bp, 43 predicted proteins | sample Coa_R1_10_FD_187157 | JGI IMG/M metagenome (GOLD analysis project Ga0209061, IMG submission 187157) | Surface soil microbial communities from Centralia Pennsylvania, which are recovering from an underground coalmine fire - Coalmine... | ecosystem: Environmental > Terrestrial > Soil >...
GACCTCGACTTGGAGTGTTGTGTTCGATGTGTATGTGACCGTCACGTTGCCGGTTGCCCCCTGCGGTACGAAGAAGCCGAACATCCATGGGTCGTACGGTGGGGGAGGTGTGAGGGGCGGTGAAAGGCCAAGTGTGGTGGTGGCCGACCCGGTGATCTTCCCGTAGCACTTCGAGTTACCCGATGTTGGCGAATACTTTACGACGAGTTGCTGTGTGACTTGGACGTACGTGTTCATGCCGAGGTTTTCGACATCTAGCTCGTATAGGCCGGGGGTGAGGGTTCCGCTGTCTTCGGCTGATTCCACCTGGCCGTTGCTTGCGTAGATATACTGTGGGAGTATCACTTCAGGTTCCGTGGCGGTCGAGTTGGCTATGTCAACGGTTATCACCGTGGCGTTCGCCTGCACGTTGAAGTAGTATGTCGCCGTGGTCCCGAAGGGTACATAGAAGTATGTATTCATAACTGTAAGCGCATTGTAGCTGGGTGTGGGTATGTTTGGAGGTGTAAGCGTGTAAGTCTCATTGTAGCTCTCGGCTCCACTCAGGCATACCCCCGCCGCCGTTATGGTGGGGGTGCTCGTAGCCGTGGCCGTTGTCGTTGTGGTGGGCGTGACGACTATGGTGGTGGTTGGCGGCGTCGTGCCCGTCGTCGTCTGCGTTTGGGTTGTGGTTGTTACGCTTCTATTCGTGTGCTGGAGGTATATGTATGCGCCCATGGCTCCTACGAGTACGGCGAGCACGACTATGACCGCTATGTATGCGCCCTCCTTCACAGCCAAGGTGTGACGCCTCCACTGCTGTTAACCATAACACTCATCTCCTCAATATATTTTTATGGGTTTATAAAAAGGGTTGGTTGGTGTGGTCGGCTCGGCTCACTCTTTGGCGCGGTTCTGCGCCTGCTGTGCGCCTATGCTTATCTCCTCCCATGTGAGCTGGAGGAGCACTGCGTTGAGTTTGGCTGCGAGCTTCGCGGTCTCGTCGAAGCTGAGCCTCATATTCACCTTTGAGCCGTCCTTACCCGTCATGCTGATGTACACCCCGCCCTCCTCCGCGTAGCCCTTATCATTCACACCTGTGGGTGCGATGTCCACTTTGAGGCTGGAGGTGAGCTGCCTGTTGCTGTCGAAGTGGGCTATATCCACTACTCTAACCATTTCCTTTTACACCTCAACCAACCAGTAACGGTTGTGCTTAAGCGTGGCGGGGGCGGCTGGCTGGTTGTTGGCTGGATCGTATAGGTGGATTGGTGGTCTGGTCTGGAATGGGTTGGATTGGGCTGGGTTCGCATTCTCTCTGGTCCGCTTGCCCGCTCGCTCACTTCTTTACTCGCCTCCTCACTTACTGCGCCCCGTCCCCCCCCCCCGGGTTCCCCGAGGATTATGCTTCTGAGCCTGTCCGCCTTCTCCAGCTCCTCTGGCCCCCACGTTTTGGGGTGGCCTAGGAGTATTGTGAGGGTGTGCTCCGCCTGGGCGGGGGTGAGGGGTGTCCGCGTACCCCTGCCAGTTGTTAGGTGTTGGCCGTATGTGCGTACCAGTTGTTTTAGCCGGGCGTGTGTGTGGGGGTTGTCCCCTATTATCCGCACTATTTCTTCTAGTCTGCCTCCGCCTGCGGCGAATCTCTGCGCTGTGTGTTTGGCTTTCTGGGTGTCTGGGTGGCTCCACCCCTTGGTGTGTGCGTGTATGAGTGTGGCTGTGTCCAGGAAGCTCTGGACGGCTTCGGCTGCCTCCGCCACCTTCGGGGTGGCTTGGGGGTGGTACTGTGCGAGTAGGCCTAGGCTCACTATTAGCTGGCGCTCCCCCACGCTGAGGGGCTCCCCCACACCAACATCCACCTCAGCTTTGGCTTCGGTGTACGCTGTGAGTGTGCGGGTCACCGCTTCCCCGTACTCGAGTGTTGGTATGCATTCGGCGAGCTGGGCCTCCTGTGTTGAGAGCCCCCTCCGCGCGGCCTCCCACCACCACTTTGAGCTGAACTCGTACTCCTCGTCGAAGCTGCGCTTGGGGGCCCCTGTTCCCCCTCCTTTTCCTCCGCCTCCACCTCTACCTCCGGCTCCGCTTCTCACCCTGATCGCCCCCTTCTCTATTAGGGTGTCCACTGCCCTCCTCATGTGGCGGGCGAGTTTGGCCCACTCGTGTGGGCCGCCGGCCTCGGAGTAGTAGGTGTGTCTGAGCGCCCCCGCGATCTTCCTCGGCGTGTTGTTTCCGCCGGCTATGAGCCGTGCCGCGAGCCTCTCGTAGAAGCGTGGGCTCTGCTCTGCGAGTTTGGAGGCGAGTGGGGCGGCGGGTGTGGCTGTGAGCTGCGCCGCGAGTTTCTCGTCCTCGTCGGAGGTGAGTATTATGTGTACTGTGCCCCGGCTGTCGAGGCCGGGTCTCCCCGCTCTGCCCGCTAGCTGGTGGAATGTTGTGGGGTCGAGTGGTTGGCCTCTGGGGTCGCGTAGCCCTGTGAGTATGAGGTGTCTCGCGGGGAGGTTGACTCCCTGCGCTAGGGTGTACGCGGTGCACAGGGTGTGGATTGCCCTCGTCTTGTAGAGGCGGTGGACGAGCTCCCTGTCTGTGGGTGTGAGGCCCCCGTGGTGTACTCCCACCCCGTGTGGGAGTGTGTGTATGAGTGTGTTGTCGTTTGGGGTGCTGGGTGCCGCCGGTGTCACCACCACCGTCGCCGTCGCCGCTGCTGTTGTTGTGTTTGTCGCCGTGGGCTGGGTTCCCCGGCTCCCACCCCCACCTCTATCTCTACCCCTACCTCCGTCCCCGTCTCCCCTCAGTGTGCACCAGCATCCCTCCGCCGCTGTGATTATGGGCTGTGTTCTGGCTATTATTTCGGCGAGTGTGTTGCATGTCCTGCGGCGTGGGGCCCACACTATTATTGAGGCGTCGGGCTCCTCGGCGTGGAGTCTGTAGGCGTAGGAGGCCGCGAACTCCTCGACGCTTCCCCTGTACCCGTAGGGGGTGTACCACCCGCTGCCGCCGGGCACCCTTGTTATCCGCACGAATCTGTACTCTATGGGCACCCTCCTCGGCCCCCTGTACCTGACCGCTTTGGCCTGTCTCTCCGTGTCCCCGCCTCCCCCTATGAATCTGGTGTACGCCTGCTCGTCCTCCTCCCGGAGTGTTGCTGTGAGCGCCACTATCTGTGCGCCGTGGGTGGCCAGATATGTGATGAGTGTTTCCGCTGTGGGCTCCAAATTATGGGCTTCGTCCACCACTACCACTGTGTGCTCCCAGTGGCTGGGTGGGATGTCTGGGAGTAGCTGGCTGAGTTTGTGGGGTGTGGCCACCCTGTACTTCGCCCTGAGGAGTGCGCCAACGCTGCTCGGGGTGTCCCTGTTGGCTACCGCCACGGCCTCCCACCCCAGCGGGGTCTGGGCGGCTATCTCCCTCGCCTTCTCGTGGCATAGTGCACGTGTGGGTGCGAGGTACCAGCCGCCGCCCCTGAGTTTTAGGGCGCCGATCCCCACGTTTGTTTTACCCGCGCCGGTGGGTGCGACGACCACAACGCTGCGCCCCGCCTCAACCCATCTGAGCGCCTCCCCAACCCACCCCTCCTCCGCCACCGCCGCGCCCGTGTTGGGGTCGGCGTCACCCGCCTCCGCGGGGCGCCCGCGGCGTCGTAGGTGTGCGGCCACCCACCTGTACGGGTTACCCCAATCCACGTTTAATCCCCCTCCACTCCACTCCGCTATGCGGGTATGGGCCCGGTGGCTCTGCCTTCGCGTAGCGCTTTGGCCACGGGTTCCTCGTCGACTGCGAGCTCCTCGGCCGTGTACGCCTCCTCGCGTAGGAGGTTTCTTATACCGGCACCCGCACCCATTAATCTCCTCGCCATGCACTTCCTCACGAAGATGCTTTTCGGGCTGGGTGGCTGGAGGTATACTACCGTGGCGCCGTCGGCCGCCTCCACTTTGGCCACGAGGGCTGTGCCCCTCGGTATGTCCCAGACCACCGCTTCCTCCTCATTCCTTATTACTTCTATTTCAACCAACATTGCACCCCTGCGGTAGTGGTTCCACCGCTTGGGTGTCTGCGGTGCGGTTGGGGGCTGCATAGCAGTGGCCTCCCCACTCACTCACCCACTCACCCACCCATTCATCTACCTGTCCACCCGCCCTTCTGTCTGTCTGTCTGGATGTGTGGATGCCGGTGCTCCCACCCACCCACCCCCGCTGGTGGGTGGGGCGCACCCGTGCGGGGATTGGGCCGGTCCCCCGTTCACGTTTCTCTGAGGGCGCGTTCGATAAGCCGTGAGGCGTCCCGCTTCCCCATGCACCTGTAGGTCTCGACTCCCAATCTTCGAAGAAAGGCTACCTGCTTCTCGGTTGCGAAGTGGTTTGCCAGGGCTTCACGTGCACGGGGCTCGCGATCCAGGTACTCCTCGTATGCGAGGTGGGATAGCCTGTCGGCTTCGGCGTTGCGCTCGCGGGGGACCCACGCTATATTAAAACGGGTGAACCTCTCCGAGAGCTCCTTCGCCTTCTCGTAGAGCGGGGCGACGTTGGGGGAGCGCACCGCGTACACCCCGTTCATCTGTCTCACCACAAGTTCGCTGTCCCCCCTCACGCTTATCTCCTCCACGCCGAGCTCGAGCGCCTTCTCCAGGAGGGATACGAGTGCGGTGTACTCTGCGTAGTTGTTCGTTGCCTGCGGTGTGAGGGCCGAGGCCACCCCGTGCCCGCGGGTGACGATTTCCCCCCGTTCATCGTAGAGGGCGTAGCCGTATGTGGCGATGCCCCCGGGGTTCACGGGTTCGCAGGCGCCGTCGAAGTACCCCGTGTACGCCTTTGCTTCTCCTTTCTTCACTTCGACCCGCCTTCCTCCCGTTTTCCGCTGGGTTTGAGGATGCTGTGTACTCGGTGGGCGTAGCCCGCGCTGCTCGCCGCCACTATGGATGCGAACACTGTGAGGCTGATGTAGTTGCTGCCTATTATCAATGTGAGTGTGTCCGCGAGTGCGTCGGTGAGCATCCACCAGCGGAGGAGGGCGCCCGCACCCGCCACCGTGCGCTCCGCCGCGGCGGCCACCACCCCCATCATTAGGGGTTGGAGGGCGAATATGAGGAGTAGGTGTAGTGGTGGGAGCGGCGCCGTGTGGGTGGCTGCGGCTGCGGCTGCAGTGGAGGTGAGGGGGCCGTAGAGGGGGTTGAATATGTTGAGCTCCGCGTAGCTTTCGCCGGGGGGTGGGCTGTAGAGGGCTATGAGTGTGAGTATGTGTGCGGCTCCGCTGTACGCCGCCGCGCCGGCCCCCACCGTGAGGCACTCTCGGCGGGGGGAGTGAGGTAGCCCCCGCCACGCGTCGCGGAAGCGTGTCACACCGTTCTTGGCGGGGCGGCTTATACGCGTCAATCCGGATCCGCTCCCCCGGGCCGGGTCGAGCCGCCGCCTACTCACTCCTCATCCTCTGCGCTGCCCGCGTCGCCGGAGCCGGGGTCGGCGTCGGGGTCGGCGTCGGGGTCGGCGTCCTCTTCACCTTCTACATCTTCGCCCTCATCCTCATCCTCATCGGAGTCGGAGTCAGTGTAGAGGTACTCTTCTTCCGCCGACTCTTCGTCGCCGTCCGGCTCCGGTGTGGGGGTGGGTGTATTCATGACTGGAGCTGTGGCTGTGGCTGGGGTGGACGCCTGCGCTGATGCTGGGGTCGATGGGGGTACGTACCTTATGCTCACTGTGCTGGTAGCGGCCTCATCTATGACTGCGCCCGCCGCGCTCAGCCTCCTCGAGAGGGGTAGGCTCACGCTGAGTGTGAACCCGACGGGGCTCACCCGCTTGTATCCGGAGGCGTTCACCCGCGCGGTGTAGGTGGCTGAGCCGCTCAGCCTGACCCCGGCCCCATGCTTGGTGGCCGCGTCGTGCACCGCCTCTATTACCTCCGGCTCATGGGCGAAGAGGAGTCTCCCGTCGCGGAGGACGAGCCCCGCGTACCTGTTACCGTTCGCCGCGCGCCCCGTGAAGGCGCCCACGAACTCGTAGGTGCGTGTCTCCCCGTCGCCGAGCTCCCTCCAGAGCACCACCACCTCACGCCTCACCTTGGCGCCGCCTGTACCCATTCGGGCTCCGGCTCCGATACCGGTGCCGGCACCGCTGTTCCCGGCCCTCCGTTGCTGGCCGTTCACGTTTACATTATTATTTACATTACTATTCATTTTAGATCACCCCTTCATTAATGGTTTCACCGCTTACCTCCACCACGAGCTTGATCTCCGAGCGCCTGATCCCGTATTTCCGGATGAAGTCTTCGAGGGCCTCAGTGGAGCAGAAGTAGAAGGTTACGCCACGGTACACTGCTTTGACCACGCCGCATACCTCCTCCTTCTCCCGCCCCGTGTTTTCACCTTTTACAAACATTTTTTATCGCCCACTCGTTAATGGTTTAACCCCACTCCACTCCACTCCACCGCCCGCTTGGGTGTGGCTTGCTTGGTTGGTCTTGGTCTTGGTCTTGGGCTTGGGGTTGGATGGCTGGACGGAGGGCTGGGATGGAGGGCTGGGGTTGGGGGGTGGTGTGATGTGGGGTTGGGTGATGTGGGGTTGGGGTTGGGGTTGGGGTTGGGTGATGTGGGGTTGGGGGGTGCCTGGGGGTGGGGTGCAACATGCACCTTCAGGGGGGGTGTGGCCGTGGCGCAGCATCCGGCTTCACCCCCCCTCCCCCCGCGTGGATGGAGAAAAGGGAGGGAGGAAGGAAGGAAGGGAGGTTAGGGGGTGTGGGGGTCGGCGAGGAGCTCCCAGTACTGGGATGCGAGGCGGGCGGCCTCCTCGGGGCTGAACCCCTGCTCGCGTAGCTGGCAGTAGGCGGCGCCCCTGCCGCGGTGGGTCACATCCACCACGCGTCCCCCGTCCTCCCTGATTATGATTGTGGGTTTGAATCTGCTGTGGAGGACGGGGTTCTCCCTCCCCGAGAGGTACTCGGCGAGCGCCTCCTCGTGGGGTGCCTCCGCCCAGTTGGGGCTCCTGGTGTCGAGGTCGTCGGCGTTGTAGGCTTCGCCGTCGGCGTCCGCGGAGGGTGTGCCCGCCCCGCTTGGCGCCGTCTCCTCCCCGTAGTTTGTGGCCGCGCTGCGGAGGGCTATCCTGCGCCCCCCCACCTCGGCGCGCACCAGTACGGGGTAGTGGCGTGGGAGCTGGGATCCCTCTCCTTCCTTCTCCTCCTCCTTCTCCTTTCCTCCGCCGCCTGTTCGGGTTCCGGCTGCGGCGGCGAGTCGCTCGGGGTGCTTCACGCTGAACGGCGAGTCGTGTAGGAGGTTGTTTATCTCCGCCCACGCCCTCTCCTCCCGCCAGGCCTCGCTGAACACCGCCCACGCCACGGCGCCCCTCACCTCGGCGCCCCGCCTCCCGTCGAGCGCCTGCTCGAGTTCGAGGAGGAGGCGCTGGTTCCTCGGGTTTGTGCCCGAGACGAAGCATATCTCCCCGAGGTAGCCCTCACCGTCGGGGGCCGCGTACTCGTGGACGAGCGCGTACCAGGAGTGGTCCGCCGCGCGGAACACCCGCTCGAACACGTAGCCGAACACCGCGCCCGTTGGGAGCCCCGCCGCGGCGGCGCGGTAGTCGAACTTCCGGTACCTCCGCGGCCTGCCGCCGCTGCTGCCGGTGTCGGCGGTGTTACTGGCCGGGCTCGCGCTCACTCCGCGTCACCCTCCACGGCTTCGAAGTCGGAGTCGAGGGGGAAGTCGGGGTCCCCCGCTCCGCTCCCGCTTCGGCTCCAGCTCCGCCAGATGCGCCGTGTACTCCTCGGGTGCTTGGCTCTGAGGCCGTGGGGCCCGGGTGCGAGCCCGTACCACCCCGCCTCCCTGAGCACCTCGCGGAGCTCGGGGTCACGGCCGTTGTAGCGGTGGTTGCGGTGTGGGTGGGCTGGGTGGGTTGGGGGTTCCACCTCGACTATGTAGGCGGGTAGGGGCGCGCTGGTGCTGGTGTTGGTGTAGGTGTTGGTGTAGGTGGGTATGCGTGTGGCGCCCCGCTCCGTGTTCGGCGTGCTGTGCGCACGCTTCACCGTGGATGAAGTTTTTGAGGACATTTTTTTCACCGCTCCCCCCATCGGGGGCGCGTGGCGGGTGAGGGGGATGAAGGGACCCCTCCACCCGCACACCGCGGGAGTAAGCTTTTCGCCGACCGACGAGCGAAGCGAGGAGGGAGGGTAGCCCCCTCCACGGCACCGTGAGGGGGGCCGAAAAGCTTACCCCGCTGCGCCCCCACGCCTACACCCACACAGTGGGTGAGGGCGTGAGGCGGGGAAAAAAATGTCTCCTAAAACCACATCCACGGTGAGGCGGATGCGCACCCCACGCCCACACAAGGCGGGGCGCACCCACGCAAACATACCCACACATACACACATACACACACAGACACCAGCGAAGCGCACCCCCACCCCGGATAGATAGAGAGAGAGGACACCCCAACCCAAACCAACACAATCCAACCCAATCCAATCCAACCCAATCCAACCCAACCCTTCACCTCCCCCGTGTCGAGGCGAATCGAACCGAGTACTACACTACACTACACCACGCTACACGGGTCAAACACCACGCGGGGAACCCGGCCGGCGAAACCGGGCCAGCAAACACCGGACACGGACACCACGGCGGAAGGGAGGAAAAGAAAGAGGAAAGAAAACACACCGGCCAGCCAGCCAGCTATCCATCCATCCATCCACCCACCAAGCCACCCACCCAAAATCATATCGTAAACACCAGCCAAAAACCCCCAACCCAATCCAGCCCAATCCAACCCAGCCGTCAATCTACATCACCCCAACCCTAAACATGGGAACACACCGATCCAACCCGGACCCAGACCCAGACCCAGACCCGGACACAAAACCAAGACCCGGACCCAGACCAAACATCAACACATATACCCGGGGACGCCGGGAGCAGGCCTCAGACACGGGCGAGCATAGAAGCCGGAGACACATGGGAGCAAACGGGATTGGATTGAGATGAGATGAGACGAGATGAGATGGAATAGGAGGAGGGGGAGGGGAAAAGGCACAGACCAGACCAGATCAGATCCGATGGGGAAAAACAGGGGGAGGAGGAGAAGACGGGGAGGATGACGGGTGGACGCGTCGAGGGAATACCCACACACACCCACACCCACACACACCCCCAGACGGGGACAACCAGATATACCGGTTAACTAACCGATCAGCCAGCCGCCGGATACACACTGGGACAACCCAACATATATATGATGCAGCCGCAAAACACGCGGAGACCCCGAAAACAGGGGGAAGAACACATGGATGGGGCCAGTCCCCCCAAACCGCCCCCACCACACAACACAACCAAAAAACACCGGAAAAACCCCGGAAAAAACCCGAAACAAACGCTCCCCTATAGAGGCTTGCTGGGAGCGTTTAACTCCTTCTTTGGGGTTCTTTAACATTCATTGGACACCAATTGAGTTTCTTTGGACATCAATTGAGTTTCTCTGGATATCAATTGAGTTTCTCTGGGCTTCTTTCCTTTATAAGCTGAGCGTGGGGTGTCAGTAAACTTGTCCTTCTTTGGGCTTCTTTGATGTTCCTTTGAGCGTCATTGGACTTCATTTATATATACATATAAATATGAAAAACCCCTTTATAAGTGGGGTTTATAAGGGGGTTTTCTTTAACCTTCTTTGGCGTTCCTTTTAAACACATAGTCACAATATTTGGCGGAGGTGTCCAAATCTTGGTGGATAAGGCCGCTAAAGGCGTCGGGGGAGAGGGTTCGGGTGTGGCGGCGAAGGAGAAAAAATACCTCTTCAACCTAGTTAACAGGACGCCTGAGAGGGCTGAATTCGTAAACTTCCTCACAACACTGCTCGACAAAGTGTTCACATCCGAGGTCGCCAAGAAGCAGGGGGGCTGGCTGACCACGGCTCAAATACTCGACGCACTCAGGGAGCTGGGTGACCCCTACCTCTTCAAGAGGAAGGACCCGAGGGGCACACTACGCCACCAGCTCATCAGGCTGGTCAACCAAGGCGTACTGAAGCGTTCTAGGGCGTACGACGGGAAAGAGGTCGTCTGGAGGGTTATAAACAAGTACGCACTGCTTACCAAGGAGGACAGGGAGCGCCTCCTCGGCTCCGCATCGGGGAAGCCGGGCGGCGGGGGCGTCAAACCCCCTCAGGCCTCCGGGGGAGGAGGGGGCGGGAACGCCGGGGGCACATCCACCCCGCAGGGCGGACAGCCGCCCAGCGAATCCAGGAGGCCCGTTAACCCCTTCAGACTCAACATTAACGACCTGAAAGAGGAGGACCTCAGGTAGACCGCCCACACACCACGCCACGGCGCCGGAGGCACACCGCAACCCACCACCTCCCCCCCTTCCAATCAATCAATCAATCAATCATCCACCTCCTTTTCATCCTGATCTCTAGACGTGGGGGAGGTCTGCCCTAACCCTGCACGGCTCACCCGTTGAAGAAATCGTCTAGATTGACGCCTTCTTTCTCTTCCTCCCCATTCGGTTCCACGTCTTCCTCCTCTCCTTCCCCTGTTTCTCCGCCCTCCACGCCCTCCTCCTCTTCCCCACCCGTTGATTCCCGGTGCTCCTCCGCGGTGTCGGGTTCGAGTGGTGTGGGTTCGGCGGGTTGGGCTGGGCTTGGGCTTGGGCTTGGGGTTGGGGTTGGGGTTGGGCTGGGTGGGGTCTCCTCCGCGGGTGCACTCACACCCATATCCATATCCACGTCTGGTTCCCCGTCGGCGTCTGAGCCCACGGGTGGGGCTCCTTCACGGCGGGCGCCGCCTCCACCCGCCTCCAGCTTCACGTATACTATGGTTATGCACTCTCTGAGCTCTGGGTCGTCCACCCTCCCCCTGAGCTCTTCGAGTTTCCTCCTCACCTCCGGGGTGTCGGGTGCATATATGTGTATCTCCCTGAATGTTGAGGCGCCCCACTTGGTCATGTTCCTGTACACCTGTTCGGGGTTCCTGATCACTTCGTTCGCGGTCTCTATCTCCACCGCTATCGGGTTCGCCCTGTCGAGGACGAGGCCTTTGGGCCCGGCGACTATTTTGACGGCTATGAAGTCGGGTCTCCTCTCACCGCGGCCGGGTCTCTGGCGGACGCGGATGAGGGCGTAGTCGCTTGTCCAGTAGGCGGTCCACGCCTTCTCCGCGAGGCTGAGGCCCTCCGGGCTCCTCACGGTTTCACCCGCGAACTCGGCTGACCGGAGGGGTTCGAATATGCCTGAGCGGTACACTATCCCCTCCCTCCTCAGGGCGGCGGCGAGCGCTTCGGCGCCCCCGGAGGCCGCGGCCTCCACCCTCTGGGAGCGGAAGCCTATCCTGCCCTGAGCGTAGAGCTCCGTGAGCAGGGGTATCAGGTGTGCGTAGTCTGTTCTGAGCATCGGTAACAGCTCTTTGGCGGTGGTGTACCCCGCGTTCTTGGTGGCCGCATATATCAGGGCTAGGGTGTAGCGCTCCCTCACCACGGGGTAGGAGTACTCCCCGTCGCTTAGGGCGAAGTGTGTTATCGGGTCAATGTTCACGAACACGTCCTCCCCCGGCTCGCTGGGCCTGTACTTCTTCATCTTCTCCACCACCCTCCCTTTCACTTCATCTATTTCATGCTGGGAGGGTTCGAGCTCGGGGTAGAAGTCTATTTTCACCCTGATTGGGGGGAGCCTCACCTCGTCGGGCTTGGTCTGGCTGAGGAGGAGGTAGGCCTGCCCCACTGGGAGGTTGGGTATCTCCTTTGAGAGCTGCTCGGCGTACTCGGGGTCGAGGGATGCCGCCGCCTCCGCGTCGTCCCCCGCCACACGGAAGAACACCTTGACCGCGCAGTTGTTGAATATGGAGCGCCTCTGGGCCTCATCTATCTGGCCGAGGTGCTGGTGGGCGAGTACGAGGTGGACGCCGTACTTGAGCCCCTCTGAGAGTATGCGGTCTACGAGGTGGAGTTCACGCAGCTTCTGGTACTCGTCCACGAATATGTAGACGTGGGGGGTCTTCCTCCCCAGGCTGTGGTAGTATGTGGCCGCCACCCACACGTGGAATATTATGGTTGAAGCAAGCACGTAGAAGTTCTCGGTTGAGCCCAGCACGGTCTCACTCGCGTTTATGAGGTACACCCTGCCCGGCTTGAGGAGCTCGTCGTAGGGTATTGTGTTCTCACCCATTATCCTCCTCAAAAGGATGTTGTGGGCCACGAGTTCGAGGCGTGCGAGCGCTGAGAGGTAGCTTGTCTCCTCCAAGTGTGAGAGGAGGGCTATGCGGTTGGTCACTTCGGGGTCCTCCACCATGGGCCTGTACACTCTGAGCTTGAAGCCCTCAAGCATGGAGGCCACATCGGTGAAGGTGATGGTGCCGTCACGCTTGACGCGTAGGAGGGTGGCTATCGCCCCCAGCACGAGCGCGTGGGCGTATGTGGCTTCCCGCACGAGGCGGAAGGCGGTCTCCATCACTTCTTTCGTGTGTGATAGCATCTGTAGCTCCGCGACCTCCGGCTTCTCGGCGGGGGGTAGGTCGAGGGGGTTGAAGCCTATCGGTGAGTCCACGGGGTGGAAGTATACGTAGTTGGGGTGCCCCCTGCCCTCGAAATATGCGGCGAGCTCGTCGGCGTGTTTCCCCGAGGGGTCTATGACGAACACCACGGGTTTCATCCCCCCACCCGCGGCCCTAGTCTCAGCTATGTTTTTGACGAGCACCTTGAATAGGTTGCTCTTACCCGAGCGTGTGGCGCCGAGGAGGTACACGTGGGCGTTCACCTGATCCCAGCTCAGGGATACGGGGGCGTCGACGCGGCCGGGCACGCTTCCCACCCTGATGTCCCCGGTGAGGGGGCGGCCGAGGGGGACCTCCTGGGCGCGTTCGAGCTGGACGCGGTGGAGGGCTGGATCGGGTACAACCACCGCTGCGAGGGTGTCCTTCACATTCATGACTATGTCGTGGAGGCCGTGGATGAACCGGCTTGGAGCCCCCACCAGGAGCCTGTAGCGGTCGAGGCTGGGGGGCCTATCAATCTCCGCCTCTAGGCTCTTCGGCGCGCGCAGCCCACCCCCACCGTTCGCTTTAGAGGTGGAGGCGGGTTTCAGCTTGTTCACCCTCAGGGTGTAGGTGAGGGCTGCGTGGTTGAAGCTTGAGGCGAAAGCCTCGCACACCCTCTTCAGCTCCTCCACTTCCTTTACCCTGAAAAAGGAGAGGCGGGTGAGCTCCCTCTTAGCCCACGCGTAGTGTATCTTCACGTCGAGCACGTAGAGGGCGGGCTCCGCGAGCTTCTGCTGGAGGGCCTTCACCATCGGGTCGCCGCCAACCGCGAAGTTCACCGCCCGGTCATCCTTCTGCACCCTCTCGTAGCGCTCCTGAAGCCTGTGCTTCACATCGCGGTGCTGGGTCACCCACACCACGAACATCATGCCGGGCTCAAGGGTGGCGAGGAGGCGCTGCATGTCCTGCCACTGATGCGTCACGTAGAAGTAGTCATACATCCTCCTCACGCGGAAGGAGGCGGTGAGGCGGAAGGCGTGGGGGAGCCTGATGGAGCCGTCCCCCAGCACCTTCACCATCCTACCCCTATTCCACTCCTCCAGAAGCCGCCCCCTCCCCCCGGGGTCGGCCCTCCCCAGCATGGCGGGGTAGTCCACGGGCTTCGCGGGGCCCACGAACTGCGCGGGTTTAACACGCGTCCTGAGGAACATCCTGAGGGTGCCGTCCGCCTCCTTCACATAGTAGGCCGCGAAGCTCCCCGCGGGGAGGCCGTCGAGCGTGTAGGACTCACGCCCGGCGAGTGGGGCTAACTCGTAGAGGTAGTAGCCCTCCCCATCAGGCCTGAACTCATACCCTAAACCCCCACCACCGCCACCACCGCCACCCCTCAGACCCGCGGCGCCCAGCCGTGCGGGCACCCCAGCCCTGCCGCCTCCACCTCCACCTCCACCGCTCCGGGCCTCAACGGGTCCCGGGGGATACGGGGGGTGTCTGCCCGCTGACACCGGCGCCGGCGGCTGGCGGGGGGACCCGGCCTCACCGCTACCGCTACAACCGCTATCATCATCACTCCCCCTCTCCTTCTCTTCTTCTTCTTTTTCTCCTTCTTCTCCTACCCCTCCCTCCACCTCTCCGCTCCCCGGCTTCTCCACATCTTCTCCGAGCATCGCTATACTATGAATGAGTTAAACCCTTTTAAAGGGGGTTTACCCCGTTTACGTATGGGTTCTGGGTTGGCCATTCTGGTTCTGGGGGAGGGGGCGCTGGATCCGTTGTTGGCTGGCCGCCGTGTTTGGTTTGTTCTATGTGACCCGTCCCGGGGGCTTTCACCCCATATCTGTACGATGGGGCCGTGTAATTCATATTTATAAGCAAGCGGCGTCGAAAACTATTTTGATATGCGGGTTGGATGCGGCGGTGGCGGAGGCGGTGGAGAAGGAGGAGGAGAAGGAGGGGTGGCGGCTGTATGAGTGGTAATGTTGGCGGTAATAGTGGTGGGGGTGGAGGCGGGGGGGATCGGATCGCCGAGGTGTTGAGGGAGGCGAGGCGGGTTATCTCGGCGCGCACCCACTACGAGGTTCTCGGGGTGGGTGCGGCCGCCACGCAGGAGGAGGTTGAGGATGCTTATAGGAGGCTCACACGCCTGCTCCACCCCGACCTCTACCACGACCCCGCGGTGAGGGGGATGATGGACGCCGTCTTCCTCAAGGTGAATGAGGCTTACGCCGTGCTCTCCGACCCCTCGAAGAGGGCGACCTACGACGAGAGCCTCAGACCCCCCTCCTCCCCTCCCACATCGACCACTCAGGCATCACGGGACTCCTCCGCCGCGGATACCGCCACGGGGGCGACGACGACTACCACTACCTCATCCACTGAAGGGAAGGGTGAAGCCGGGGTCAAGGAGGAGACAACCTATGACGGCATGTTCTACGATGCGTGGGGGGACGAGTATGGGGAGGCGTCGCACACGGGCGCGGAAGGTGAGGTGTGGGGTAACTGGGGGGTAGCCGACGGGATACCGGAGAACCTCCCCCACCCCGCGTATGTTGAGGGCTCGGCGCCTAGGTGTCCCTACTGCCGGAAGGATGGATTCATCCACTACCATGTGAACCGGAGGAGGGATGGGCGGGTGGATTACGTAAAGGTGAGGGGTTTCGGCGTCACGCTGAAGAAGCACCCCGTAGCCCTAGTCGTGGGGGTCATCATCACCTTCCTCTCCCTCATACCCATCTACATATTCTTCCTCGGCCTCTACGAGTACGCCGCAGCCGTGCACTTCAACTTCTCAGCCCAGCTCACCGCGGGCGACCCCAACCTCGGCTGGGCGTTCACACAGGATACAAGCGAGTTCTTCCAGAGCGGGGTGTGGACCGACGCCCTCCTCGCCCTCCCGCTGGGGATACTGGTGATAGCCGTCTCAAACTATGTGCCCACCGCCAAGACGCTGGAATACGTGCAGTTCCCCCTCTACCTGACCACACTGTTCCTGATGGCATCCATATTCAAACCCATCGCGCTCAACATAATCATGTATAGCAACTCGGACTTCTATGGACCCATGGTGTACTCCATCGTCGGCTTAATATTGACGGCCGGCTTCGCCAGTGATGATGAAAGGGAGGAGGCGAGTCCGTGGTTCTATCTACTACTATTCACACTGCCCGAAGCGGTGTGGTTCGCGACTTGGTACTTCTTCCCCTTCCATCTAAACCTGCAGGCATTCACCGGGTGAACCCCGCACCGCAGCCCTCCCGCTTTCTCCCTCCTTTCTTTTCCTCCTCTCCCCCTCCCCTCCACTTTCACTTCCTCCCCTCCACTCCCTCCACACCTAGATGTTGACCCGTACCAGTGCTTGGGGCCACCACGTATATGTTCAGCCCGCTGCGGGTGACCCTGACCGGCGTCCACCCCTTGACGGCGTGCTGGTATGATATTACGAGTGCGCCGGGTCTGAGCTCCTCCGCGAGGCGGGCCGCCACCCTCTGGGTGAGGTGGGGGGTGAGGAACATGTACACCGCGTCAGCGTCCCCCAGCCCGACGTGGGGGTCGAGAGCGCTCCTCCTCTGAATGAATATCCGCCCCACGTAGCCTTTACGCGCCGCCTGCCTACCCACCCACCACGCCTTGACTGGGTCGGGTTCAACGAAGAGTACGTGGCACCCCGTGTCCCGCAGCAGGCTGAAGGCCACGCGCCCGTAGCCTCCCCCCACATCGGCCACAAGCGCCCCCACAGCTCCACCCCGGGATGCCAAGTATTCGCGGATCACACCCACCACCTCCTCCACTACGCGCTTCGGGGTGGGCTGGTAGCCGGCTCCCCACAGGTAGCCCGGCCCCACGTAGGCTATGTATCCGGCGGCGGAGGCGATGAGCGCGGCCAACGCGGCGCCATAATAGTGATGATGGCGGTTGTGGTGGTAGTAGTAGTAGTAGGAGTGGGAGTAGTAGGAGGTGGAGGTGGTGGGGTGGGAGGTGTGGGGTGGGGTTACCGGTGGGGGTGCTCTCAGCATCTAACCACCCCTACACATCTACTCGATTCGGCTCGGCTTGACCCATTCACTCTACTCCACCACACCACACTACACCACCCTATACCACTCTACCCCACCCTATCCCTATCCCTATCCCTATCCCTATCCCTACCCCTACCCCCCGCCTCGCGGCTACCACTCTGCTTCGCTTTTCGGTGTCTTTATGAGTGATAGGAGGCCGTAGTGGATTGCGAAGGCGAGGCGGCTGTACACCGCTGCCTCCAGGTTCACCTTGCATTCCCCGTCGCCTCCGAGTGTTTCATCCACCCACTTCGAGTAGAGCTGGCGGGCTCTCGCGGTGAGCTGACTCACCGTGTATATACTCCTCTTCCTGACGTCCCTGTGGGTGTAGAGGAGCATGGGCACCGTGAGGGTGTGGGCGAGTAGTGTGTCGTGTACGCTGAGCACCTGATGTGTGTAGAGCTGCTGGACGAACACCCTGTGGGGGTCCTCCTCCATGGCTTCCAGGTAGGGTATGTAGAGTATGGATGTTGGCAGCAGCCTCCACCTCTCCCTGTTCACGTAGAGTGGTTGCTGGATGAGGGGGGCCTCGAAGCTCCACACACCCTCAGTGTCCCAGTCCACCGCGTCGGGGGAGTGGAACTCGAATGGGGGCACCACGTCGGCCTCACCCTCAACCCAGCCCTCCGGGGGATCCCCGAGTTTCGGGTTGCAGTACACGCAGTGGGTGGGCACCGCCGGCTTCTTCAGCTTGTAGCGTTCGTACCCCCCCTCTTCTTCGCCTGCCCCCGCATCGGTGGAGGTCTGCGCCCCCCGCTTCAAGCCCACCACCCTAGGGTGCACCTCCCGCACGCTGGGTGGACGCGGGGTCGCGGGGGTTGCGGGGGGTTCCCACCGCCACCGCGTCGTCATCGGTGATGAACTCTTCAAGCTCGGCTGGGAGGGGCTCGACCCGTGGAGGCTCCGCGGGGAGGCTGCCTACATGTGACTCGGGCGAACACAGGGTGTGGAGCATTATGCTCCGGCTGAAGGCGTAGGCCACACGGTAGAGGACGGCGTAGATGTCTTCGGGGTAGCAGAGAGGATTACTCCACCATCTCCCTCCTCCCCCACCCCCACCACCACCGCTACCGCTAACCGGGCGGCCGCCCGCACCGGTACCGCTTCCCCCATCTCCCTCAACCCTCCCAGACCTGATGCTTGGCTCACTGATAAGCCAGCCCAGGGAGGCCCACTTAGCCTCCCCCAGATACACGGTTAGGGTGGCTAGGAGGGGGTCGTGGATGTCGCAGAATGTGCCCGGCGTGTACGGTGCCCCCGCGGGGTGGCCTCCCCCAAGCTCCAGTATGGGGTAGCCGTGCGTATTCCTCCTCTTGAGGGGGACGTAGTTGGGGTAAACCCACCAGCACGCCTGCTCCCTCCACAGCCTCATACCGGCGACCTGCTCCTCCAAGCTCAGGCTGGGGTTGGGCGTCCACCCCTCCCCGTCGAGGGCTACAGCCGGGTCGGGTAGCGGGGGGATAACCAGGGTGTCACCCCAGAGTTCGGGTTCAGTTAATCCACATACACGGCAATCCGAATCCAAACCCATCACTAAACACACTGTTTAACACGCTTAAAAGCGTCGGGGGCGGGTCGGGGTTACGTTTGGCTGTGGGCTCCGGGGCCGGTTCGGCTGCTGGGTGGGTGGATGGATTGATGGATGGATTGGGTGGGGTGGGTTGTCTGGTTTGGATTGGCTGTTGCTAGGGGGTTGTGCCTCCGCCCGCCCCGCTGTTCTGGTTCTGCCGCTGGTCTCCCTGCTGGGTGTTCTGTGGTTTCACCGGTGCGACTGGGGGATATATGAGGCCGCCCTTCTCCGCCTCCCTAGAGAACCTGCGGGGTGTGACGCCCGTTATCCTCATGAAGCCGCCCACCGCGTTGCCCGCTACGCCGCCTGCGATCCGCAAAGATTCACGGGTGGGTACGGGTATATGCTGCGTCATCCACCCCCCGACTCTGGGTATTTTGGCGACGTATTTGCCTAGGGCTGTGTCGCCGAGTTTGGTTGTGAGTGGGGCTACCCACTCGGTGTAGTATTCGCTGCCTATCTGCCTCGTGCCGGCGTAGCGGTATCCTTTGACTGGGGCTGGGCCGGGTGGGGCGCTTGGCCCGCTTACCTTCCTGTGTACTGTTCGGAAGTCTCTGCGGAAGAGGCTGTGGAGTCCGACGCCGCCGCCCGCCTCATACGTGGTTTTGAAGCCGCCCCAGAAGCCTCCCGGATGCACCGCTACATCCTTATTCATCCACCGGCTGCGGAGCCTGCCGTATGGACCCTTGACGCCTTCACTCGATGGGGGCGGTGGCCTCGGTGGGACACCACTACTACCACTACTACCACTACTACCACTACTACCACCGCTGCCCCCGCGGCCGCCGCCGGTCTCCATGATTATGCCGCCCTCCGTGGGGTTGAATCTGCGGGATGAGCGTGCACGCTGGAGTGCGGATGAGAGTCCACCCACGCCGGGTATCATACCCATGACGCCGAATGTGAGCACTTCGGGTAGGATCATTGTGATGACTGGGGTTATTATCCCCACGAATATGCTTGTGAGGCTTGGGTCGCCTGCGACCACGTAGGCTATCAGTACGAGTACTGCTGAGGCGAATATCCCGCTTATGATGAGGCCTATTACGACCTCGGCGAAGAATGTGACCACCTTGCGGAAGGGTGGGAATAACCAGAGTACTGCGAGGATTGGGGCGAGGCCCACGGCTGCGCCTATCACCACGAAGCGGATGAATGCGAGGGCGAAGGCGAGTATGAGGGCGAAGAGGAGGTCTGCGCCGAGGGTTGCGAGCTCGGGTACGAAGTAGCCCGTGACCAAGCCGAGGATGATGAGGCCCATGCTGTGCGTTATTATCACACCCGTGGGGGCCATACCGAGGATGCTGAAGGCTATCTGGTTGATGAGTAGGGCGAACGCGTTGTATAGGTATGGGGTGGCGAATATCACCGCGACCACCACGACCACGTCCTTCCCGAGCTCCACCACGGTGTCCGTGATGCCTTCACCCTCCGTTTCCCACACGCGCCAGCCCACGTCGAGCGCGAAGAAGGCGCCGAGGAAGGCGAGCGCCATACCCCTCGTGTAGAGGTATAGCACCTGCATCTCTGGACCTATCACGTTGAACGAGTACCGCGTATCCGTGCCCCCATAGGTGGGCGCCGCCACGAAGTACTCGAAGCCCGCGGAGAAGATGGGGTTCAGGTAGTGGAGCACGGGTTCGAGCGCCAAGTCGTCGATAACGTGGGCTATACCGCACACGAAGAAGCCGCTCAGACCCCCACCACAGTTGTTACTCAGCGAGATCGCGTACACCGTGGTGTTCGCGGCGGCCACACTCCCGTTAACCCCCACAGTGGCTGTGACCGTGTACGTACCGTTCCTATCATACTCGGCGCTTACGGGTCCGAACACGCCGTTGGCCCCAGTGTACACGGTCACAACATTACCGTTACCCTCATTCACGGTGACGGCGAGCCCCGCCGCGCCGGGGTAAACCTGACCAGAGATCTGTGTTTTGAGGGGTACGGTGCCCGCCGTGGGGTCGGCTGAAACCGTGACCGCTACGGGGCTCCCGCTCGTCGCGGTGGTCGACGTGGACAGGAAGGCGGGGCCGAAGTTCACGGCGAATATTAGCAGCGCTGCGACGAGGAAGTAGCCCATCCCCTTACCCATGTGGCCCACGGCGAGGTAGATGGCGGCCGCCGCCACAGCTATCCCCGCCGCGGCGTAGCCTATGAGCTCTAGGTCCTTGGCGTAGGGCTGATTGTAGACCGCTGCCTGCGGCACCGCGCTGGTTATTATACTGTAGCCGAAGCTCACCACGAAGGCCCCGGCCACCACACCTATGAGCGCCTTCCTACCCCTCTCGGACTGCCCGGTGGCGAAGAGGTAGGCCGAGTAGGCTATACCCCCCGCCACGGCTATCCACGCCGCGAAGTAGAAGTAGCCCACCACTGTGTGGAGCATTGATGCGAGGTCGAACTCAACCAGGGCGGGGTGAGCCTGGAATACACGTATCAGGGTTAAACCTAGGGCTAGGGTTAGGGAACCCATGTTAAACTTCAACCCAACTGTCCCCGCCACTTAAAAGGGGCCGCTGACCCCCCTCACACGCGGGATGGGGGACACCTGACCTCCTCCCCGCCCTAAAGGGCGAGGGTTCCGCTGAGGTCTTAGGCGTTACTCCCCTTTACGGGAGCTACTGAATAGGGCATGCCTACCCTCTTTAAAAACATTACCCCGCCCCCAGAAGGGGCGAGGTTTGTCCTTTTTTCTATCACCCACCCATTCATTCATTCATTTATCCATTCATCCACCCCGTTGGGGGTCAGCTTGGCGGCTGGTTGGAGATATAGTAGTATACCCCGGGGTTGTACTCCACTATTGTTACCTCCAGTGGGGCTGCGGTGATGGGCTGAGGCTGGCTCCCCGATGAGTACCCCGGGTAGTAGTACTCGTAGAATGTGGCTGTGGAGCCCTGTGGGGGCATGGGGGTGTAGAGCTGGGTGGTGGAGTTGTACCACCAGTAGTCCCCGAGCCCGTCGCTCTCGGGGCTCGTGGTTGGGTCGGCTAAGTAGCCCACCCCGGCCCCGGAGTAGCCTTCCACCGTGGTGTTGAAGTATGGGAGCGAGTGGTTCAGGTAGCCGGGTGGCATCGAAATATTGGATGTGAGCCCGAATACGTGGGGGACGTAGGCTGAGCCGTTAAAGTACTCGCCGCCGCCCACCACTTTCACCGGCTGCGCGTAGAGGTCGATGAGTAGGGGTATGGTCGCCGCGTCGGTCTGGGTGCCGTTACCCGTGAGGAACGCCTCAGTGTATGGGTTACCTCCCACACCCGCCCCTGTACCCGTACCTAGCCCTGTGCCCGCGTTTGTAATGTTGAGTTCCCCACCGATCATGCCTGTTAGGGCGTCCAGCTCGAACGCCCTGTACCCCCAGTACTCGGCTGTGGTGTTCGCCGATATGAGTGACCAGAGCGCCCGCTCCACTGAGCGCCAGAGGTTCTCCCCATAGTAGTAGGCGGTGGGCATGTTGTACCCGTATACCTCTGATTTGACGGCTGGTGCTTGGGGGGCCCACTGGGGGTTAGCCGGCCCGCTTCCCGTGAATGATGCCTGCGGCTCATAGTATATGTATGTGGTGTTGCCCACTGTTTCCTCGACTGTGTTCACGTTTAGTGTAAGTGTGGCCCGCCCGGCGTACCACTCCCTCTCCAGTGCGGCGCCGTCCCACTGGAGTGTGTCCCTCACGTTGAATGTCGCGGTCTCCTGCATTCCCCCGTACTCGGTGGACGCCGTGAAGTTCATTTCTATGGTGCCCGTGTTCTCCGCGGCGCCGGGGGGCGAGCACGGGTTCTCCACGGTCGCGTACCCGGAGGCATACATGCACGCTTGGTTCCCGTTGTACACGGTGAAGGGTATATTCACCGCTACGAGCACGGTGTAGTACACGTACACGTAGTTCCCGCTCTCCACCTCCGTCTGGTTCAGGATCGACGTGGTGGGGGTGCTCGGCCACCTGATGTAGGCGGAGGGTGGATACCAGAGGTCGGCGGGGGGCTGCGCTGTGGGTGGGTACTCCGCGATGAGCCTGATGCCTTCGAGGTCTGGCTGGATCCGGGAAGGCGAGGCGGACGCGCCGCCCCCACCCACCCCGGAGAGGGGCACGGGCTCCAGAATATACGCGGTGCTGTTCTTGGGGGTGGGGGTGGGGTAGGCGTAGCCTGCGAGGTCCGCTGCCGCGTACCACGCCCAGGGGGTGACCTGGGAGGCGTTGAGCTGGAACACCTCTAGGATGGCGTCCCTGAGCGGGGTGCTGGGGGTGGCCCCCGCCTCAAACAGTTTTGGGGCTACCTCGCCCTCCACGAGGAGGGCGCTCCTGTTCAGCGCCACGGGGAGTGTGGCCGCCGACTCCTCCTGGTAGCCGTCGCCTACGTAGACCGTGGCGTATGTGGGGGAGGCTCCGGGGGGCGCCTGCCCGGCGGGTGGCTGGGGGCCGGGGGCCGGGGGTTGGGGCGGGGTCACCGCTCCCTGCGATAGGAGGTAGGCGGACATGAAGCCGAGGATGATGAGTGCGAGGCCGACGCCTAGACTGCGGCGCATGGGTGCACACCCCCGTCTAACCACAGCGTTGGAGCGCTACGCATACCGTGGTCATCGGGCTTGGTCTAACGGCTTTTTAACCCCGCTGGGGGTTTAATTTGGGTGGGGTGGGGTTGGGGTGCGCCGCGTCGCGGCGGCGGGCGTGGGTCCCCGTCCACTTCATATTCGCCGAGAAGGCCGGAAACTTAGAAGTATATATACTTCCTTGTATAGAGAATTTTGGAGAGATGGATCACAACCATTTCAGGGAGATGGACCCCAACCGCTGCGTTGAGTGTGGGGGTAGGCTTGTGTTGGGTTCTTCGGGTGCGCCGACCTGTGAGACCTGCGGTCTGGAGCACCCCGAGCTTGCTGATGTGATGAGTGGGGCGAATGTGATCTACGTGGATGAAGCCGGTGTGAAGCGCTCCGCGTATGCTAGGACAGATGAGCTTGGTAGCTGTGTTTTTGAGCCCGGCACACTCAGGTATAATAATATAGTTTTACATAACACTGGGGAGCATAAGCTACGCGACGCGGTGAAGGGGATCATCGGGCGTATGGAGGCCGCCAAAATCCTTTACGATGATGGCAACGTCGTGTATAATGATGCGTGTAATATTCTCCGCGAGCTGAGGGGGAGGGGGGTGAGGGCGACTGAAGAGGTGAGGTTGGTCGCCGTCGCATACGCCGCCGTGAAGAACGGTAGGCCTGTGATCCTGTACGACACACTCTTCACAGGCAGGCAGGAGTTCTCCTTCACGCTTGGCCCCGGGCTCACGGAGAAGCTGAAGGAGTTATGGGAGGTGCGCAGGAGGCTCGCGGAGCTCGGCGGCGTGTTCGCACCCTACCCCAACAGGTATGACCCCGTAATCCTCGTGGATAGGATGTTCAGGCTTGCGGGTTACTCCGTCGAAGACGGGTTGCTGCGGTCCGCCCGCGAAATCTGTGACGCGGTGAAGAAAAACGGTGTGTTCACGAAGCTCGACTGCGAGGTTGTGGCCGCCATCAGTGTATCCGCGGCTGCGAAGCTACGCAGAACACAGCCGGATGACCCCCTTCTCAGCACGGGCTTAGCTGGGCTCACCCATGGGAGAGACACCGTGTTCGGCCGCTACTTCAGTCAGTGGAGGTCCGCGAACTGGGAGAAACACGTGGACTGGGCGCTCGAAATCTTCCTAAAACAATCTTAGCTAGCCGACGGTGGGTGTAGATGGTGTGGATGGGGGGACATTTTGACCCGCTGGGGGTATTTGGGCCGCTGCGGGTCTCACCTCCCCCCACCCCCCTGAATGGTGGGGCCCGTCTTTCCCTTGGTCAGCCCGGTTACCCAGCCGTTAAAGGACGGCTGGGTTGGGTTGGGTTGGGTTGGGTTGGGCTGGGCGTCTAGCTTGGCCACGAGGTGCTCCCCCAGACCACTGATCCCCATGCTTCGGGGTTGTCTGGTGCCTGTGCCACCGCGTTCAGGTTGGGCTTCCCGCCCCCGCCGCTCCACGCCCAGAGGAGGACGCTCCACCCGGGACCCGTGGACGCTGTGGCCGTCACGATGATGGAGGACTCGGCTTGGGCGTTACATGAGTTCGCGTACCAGTCCACCGCCACCTCATAGGTGAGGCCCGGGGTGACGCTGAGTGTGGCGGTGTACGTTTTGAGGGGGCCCCCATCCCAGGCCTGCCTTGGGAGGAGGGGGAGCCAGCCGCCGGCGGTGTCCCCCGTCATGTTCCTTATGTAGACCTGTGCGCCGTCGTCGGTCTGCACGGTTATGTTGGGGTCGGGTGCGGCGAACACCACCTCGGCGGTGGCCGTGTACCCAACCCCTACATCCCCACCGTACGCGCAGGTGAGCGGCGACGGGTCTGGGAACGCTTGGACCTGTGCGCCCCACGCGGTGTACGTGTATATGTAACCCTGATCCCCGTAGGCGTACTCGAGGCACCCGCCGCCGAGACCGCATGATGCGGGGACGGCTAAGCCGAGCGTGGTTACCACAACGTAGGTATAGTAGCCTTGGTCTATTTGCTCCTCCACTGTCTGCCCGGGCTGGATGATGGGGTTGGTGGGTGGGATCACTGTGACCTGCGCCGCACCTCCACCTCCACCTCCACCCCCGCCTCCGTGTCCTGGGGGTTGGCCCGCTTCGAGTATGTAGGCTATCTGGACAGGTAGTGTGCCCGTGTCCGTCACGTATAGTTCCTCGCTTAGCGTTCCGCCCTTCTTGCCTAGGCCGGGCGGTGTTCCCCCGTTGCCTTCACCGTTGTCGCCGCCGTTGCCCGGGTTGTTCACGTTGATTTGGAGGTAGGCCTGTACTGCCTGATGCGCGAGCTCCTCCTCCTGCCTCGCGCTGTACTCCGTCTGGCTGAGGGCGTAGCTGTGCTGGTTGTTCACCACCACGTTGAGTGCTAGTAGTGCTATGAGTGTGACCACCAGTATGAGGGCTAGGAGGGCTGTGGCCTGTCCGCTGTGTGTGCGTCTGCGTCCGCGTTCACCGCGCGGCCCGCCGCCCGCGGGTGCGCTCAGCACCAAGGACTCAGCCAACCCATGTCCCCTCCTGCTGTGGGACGGCGCCGGTGGGTGGGCTGCCGGGCGCCTGCGCCACGCTCTGGTAGCATGGCAGTGTCCAGTCGCTGCACTGGCCTGAGGGGTCGGTCCACTCCCAGCCCACCACGCTGAACTGTGTGAGAGGCCTCGTGTTCGCCGCATATATGAGTGAGGCGCCGGGGCCGCAGCCGTTCACCCAGTCCACCGCGACCTCGTATGGGGTGAGGGGCTGGACGCTCACCGTGGCGGTGTACGCCGGGTAGGATGTGGGTGCCCCCTGCCCCTGCCACGCGGATGACCCGTACACGGATGTCCAGGGGGCGGCTGGGTTATCCGCGGGCCTGATGAACACGGCTGAGGCGTCATCGGTGCTCATCTCCCACTCCACGCTTGACGCGTAGAACTCCACGTAGCCCACCGCGGTGTACCCCTCACTGTTGGCGGAGGAGGGTGAGCAGCTTGTCCAGGTGTTCAGGTCGCTGAGGTTGCCCGGGTAGGCCTCAACCGTCGCGCCGAACCATGTCTGCGCGCCCTGATAGGAGTAGGGTGTACCCCACGCCCACTCCAATGCGTAGGTGGGGGCGCCGCCCGCCGTGGTCACGGTGTAGGTGTTCCCGACGGATGTGACCGCCACATACGTGGAGTAGCCCCCACCCACATCTATGAATCCGGTCTGACCCGGCTGTATTCGGATGGGTGACTCCACATATGCGGCTCCAGCGTTGCCCGCGGGGACCTCGAGTACGCCTTGAATCATGATTGGAACCGCGCCCTCGTTTGTCACAGCTATCTGGGGGACTGGGCTGGCTGGGCCGGGGGCAACATACGCCACTGTGGCCCGCTGCAGCCCCGCTTCCGCCTGCCCGAGTAGCGCCGACGCCTCCTCACTGTAGGCGGTGCTGCGCACGCTTCCGAGGTATGAGGTGAGCGCGAGTGCGCCGATGAATAGGAGGATGGCGGCGAGGAAGACGAGGCTTGAGGCCTGCCCCATCCTACTCCTCCTATTCCGGCTCCCACTCCCACTCCTACTCCTTCCCCCAACGCTTCCCCCCACACTTCCACGCGCCGCCGTCGTCCAGCTTTTCGTCGACGTGGTAATCACCGCCACAGTCGCTGCCGCATCCTTCCTCCCCCTACGGTGAGCCTCCACCGCTACCCGCCTGAAGCACTATTATGCCCCCCGAGGAGGTTACCATGGCGATTTCGGTGACTTGACTCGGCGTGTTGGCCACCTGTATCCGGTATATTTCTCCGGGCTCTATGTGGGCGCCGCAGCCCCCGGTGCCCCCCGATTGGACCACGCATATACTCCAGTCCCCCGGGTTCCAGGGGGTGGGCTGCCCGTTGGTGACTATGTATATCTGGGTGATGTCCGCGGCCACGTTGCCCGAGTTGTACACGTAGAAGTCCTCCGTGTAGCCTCCCTGAGTGGTGCTGTAGAGGTAGTATACTACGTGTATGATTTGGCCGGCTGATTCGCCCTGCTTCACCGCCTGCTGGATCGCCCCCACCTGCACCCTCCCGGAGGATGAGAGGTAGTAGGCGGCCACGAAGCCCACTGCGACAACCGTGATTATGAGGAGGAAGACCACGGTGACTGCCTCACTCACACCCCTCCTACTACTCCTACTACTCCTACTACTCCTACTACTCCTACAGCTACTCCCAGTGTTACCGCCGCCCCGTTCACTATACCTATCCGCCGCGGGGGCGGCGTCCAAGCGGATCCCAACCCTAGACGTCATGTCACTGCTTGGCTCACATGTTTTTAAGCGTCCGCGTAAAGAGTTTATGGATGGGTGGATGGATGGATGGATGGATGGATGGATGCGTGGGTGGCTCACTGGATGATGGTGTCCGGATTAACTGGTTGGGTGCTTGGTGTCCGGGTGCGGGGGGCGTAGTTCGGCTTTATGTGTTCCTAGAAAGTCTTGGAAGGCGTTGCTCCAACCAATGTCGTCGGACATTATTACGCCGCCTTTTTCCACGTGTTGGAGCGCCCATTCGTACTCGAACATCATGTTTTTGTAGGAGTGCTCCGAGTCGTGGTGGAACATTTGTATCTTCGTGTCGAGTGTGGGTAGCACGTCGCTGCTTCTGCCGAGCCTGAGGGTCCATCTGGTCCTCAGGGAGTCGGGCACAAGCCACCCCGGGGAAAGCTCTCTTGGCACGTATACAGAGTCCACTTTGTCATCGTACCTGTAGCCTTCCGGGTCACGGTTCGGGTAGTCTATGCTAATCAGTTTGCCTGCGCCGTTTTGGTCCAGTGCTTTAAGGAAGAAGTAGCTTGAGGCGCCTTGGGCCACGCCTGTCTCAACCACTGTTTGGGGCTTAAGTAGCCTTATTAGGAGGTAGCCTGCTAGAACCGTGAATCCCACGCCTCCACCTACCCCCCTGTAAGAAAGCAACCCGTCTGAGACCGCTTTCCCAATTTTCTCTTCAATGTCGGCTGCGACGTGCTGGATTGTTTCGAGCTCAGGGTCGGCGCCCCAGAATTCTGCGAGGGCATAGTACTCTACTACTCCATATGCTGCCCATGAGTTTCTACAGTGCACTTCTTCGCCTGACTTGAAGACCAGTTTTATGTCGCCTCTTTTTCTTGTGGCCAAAGCGTACACAACCTCAGGCCAGTTCCTTAAGGTCTTCATAACCAGAGCCGCCCTTGAAACGCTTGTTGTCGGCGGTCTAAAGCAGGGTAATTGATTCATCGTTTATATTTAATTGTTAATTAAAATAAATTTTTTGCTTGTTGTGTGACAGGGAAAGGGCGCCGCCTCTTTTGCCTCAGGCTTTAGGCGTTGTTGAGCTGTGAGCTAGGCGTCTAAATAATTAAGCAAATACGGAGAAAACTTATCTCGATGGTTACTATTAACTATGGAATCGTCTAATACAAGAATATTTTTGGCTGTGTCAACCGCGGTGGGGGCCTGCTTTTTGGGTGAGCCGCCGTGGAGGCTCTGGGGAAAGTAGTGCTTGATCTTTGGGTGTGGGGGCGTCAATCCGATGTGTTATAATCCCTAGGGCCAGGGCTCTGCGCTGCAACCAACATGGACGGGGGGTTGGAGGGCTTGCAACAATGGTTTTTATGGGTGGATGGGCGCTTGTCTTTAACTTTCTTGGTGTATGTGTGGGTGTGGGGGATGGGTAAAAGCGTGTGGGTGGGTTATTTGTGGTTGCCATTTTACTATAAAAAATATTTGTAGTAAAATTTTTAAGGCTCTCTTCCTATGTCACTAGTAGTTATGAGTATTGATCTCACAGAGAAAGTTGTGGACGCTTTGTGGAGGATTTGGCGTACCTCGAGGAGGCTTGCTCAACGTGAAATTATGGGGAAGCTTTCGGTTGAGCAGTTTTGGATTTTAAGGAGGCTTGATGAGGCCGGTGTCCAGTCTATTAAGGACCTTGCGGGCTATATGGGGACCTCTTCGAGTCCTGTTACAATTGTGATTAAGAAGTTGGAGAAGAGAGGTTTTGTTAAGCGAGTTCGTGATAGGGATGATGAGAGGGTGGTTTTGGTTCATCTTACAGGCCTTGGGAAAATGGCTCTTGAGGAGTGGAGGAACGCACGTAGACAGGTGCTTTTCGCTTTTTTTCAGGTTTTGAGCGACGATGAGAAAATGGTTTTGGTTTCACTACTTGGGAAAGTTGTAGAGAGCCTGGAGGTGGAGGGCCGTGCACGCAATTGAGGCGAAGGGCTTAACGAAGATTTATGAGGGGTCGATTAGGGCGGTTGACGGGGTTGACTTGTGTGTTGAAGAAGGGGAGGTTTTTGGGTTGCTTGGCCCAAATGGTGCTGGTAAGTCCACGACAATCAAGATGCTTCTCACACTCCTAAAGCCCACTTCGGGTAGCATTGAGATTCTTGGGGTGGACGCTCTTTCGTCGCCTTCCCGTGTGCGGGAGCTTGTGGGCTATGTTCCCCAGGAGGTTTCTGTTGACGGTGACCTTACTGGGTATGAGAACCTCCTTATTTTTTCAAAGTTTTATTCAAGTAATGTAAAGAAAGAGAAGATAAGGGGGATACTAGAGTATATTGGCCTCCAAGAGAAGGCGGATGACCTTGTGAAGAACTATTCTGGTGGGATGATGAGGCGCTTGGAGATTGCGCAGGCGCTGGTGAATGAGCCTAAAATTCTTTTTTTGGATGAGCCTAGCATTGGTTTGGATCCATATGTTAAAAGGGAGGTTTGGATGCTTGTGAAGACTTTGAAGGAGGAGCGTGGTATGACGATTTTTATGACCACCCATGATATGATGGAGGCCGAGTATTTCTGTGACAGGGTGGCGATAATGAATGCAGGTAAAATCGTGGTTCTTGGGAGGCCTTCTGATTTGAAGGAGTCGGTGGGCGCCGACGTTGTTTCTTTAAAGGTTTCCAACCACGTGGCTGGACTCAGGGTTCCGGGGGAAGTCGGGAAACTGATCTCAACCAATAATGAGGAGTTGTCGATTGTTCCGAATGGGAGGGCCGAGGAGGCGCTGCCCAGGCTTATTTTAGAGCTTGAGAAGCAGGGGGTGGTCATTCACTCGATTTCAATTAGTAGGCCGACGCTTGACGATGTGTTTCTAAAGTACACGAAGATGCGTATTCAGGAGGCGGAGAGCTTGAGGCAGGCGCGGCTTGCGCGGAGAAGCTTTAGGAGGCACGCCAAATGAGTGTGCCGAAGTTTTTGCGTGGGACAGTCACGATAGCTGAAATGGAGGCGAGGAAGCTGAGGCACGCTTCCTCTGAGCTTTGGATACGCGCTGTGCAACCGGCGCTCTGGCTTCTTGTCTTTGGTGAGGCGCTGAGCAAGGTGAGGGGGATTGCTCCCTCTAAATTCACTTACTTGCAGTTTATAACCCCAGGAGTACTTTCTCAGTCGGTGCTCTTCATTGCGATCTTTTACGGTATAACGTTGGTTTGGGAGAGGGATCTTGGGCTGCTTAGCAAGCTTCTTGCGACGCCTGTCCCACAGTCCTCGATTGTTGCGGGTAAAGCGCTGTCAGCGGCCATTCGCGGTTTGTTTCAAGCGATTGTGGTTTTTGCTTTGGCGTTGATAATTCACGTGAACCTTAACCTGCAGGTGCTTGATGTATTGGGCGTGTTTGTCGTGATCACTCTTCTTGCAATGTGTTTTTCAAGTCTTTCAATGTTCATTGCCTCAATGATCAAGACACGTGAGAGGATGATGGGCATAGGGCAACTCATCACAATGCCCTTGTTTTTCGCAAGCAACGCCATTTACCCTCTAAGTCTTATGCCAAAATGGCTACAATACGTTGCAATAGCGAATCCTTTAAGCTACGCGGTCAACGCACTAAGATCGCTCTTGCTTACAGGGGACTACTCAAGTCTCCCCCAAGACATCCTGGTGCTACTCGTTTACACCCTTGTTCTTCTTTTTGCGACCTCACTTACAATAAGGAGAATAATTCAGTGAATCATAATGATGGTGGTTTTTAGCGGCCTTTTTGGGGTAAGCCAGAAGAATCTAACCGAAGAGCAAAAGAGGCTAACTGAGAGAAAAATGGGGCAGAGAGGAGATGTTTCGGCTCAGAAGCGACTATAAATGGCTTGGGGACAGGTTCGAGGCTGAATACGCGGGACACTTGATGTAGGAGGTGGGCTGCGTGGATAGAGCCCTTAAGACAAGCGTGGGCAGGGTGTGCTTGGTCGCCGTGGACGTGGACAAGCATACCCATAAGAGGCGGGAGCCTGGATTCAAATTGACCCACGATGGTTCTTTGAATAATGGCTGGAAATCGGATACGTGTGGAGGGGGCGTCGCCCAAGTGGGTAACCCTACCTCTTAGGGCCAAGGCGAGTGGCACCAAAAAAGGCTGTGGGGGGCCTGGTACTGGGGGCGTAGTTGTGTCGTGTGGGGGGTGACGCGTGTTTGGCTGAGCGTAGTGGGTCCGTGTGGTATACCACCCACTACTATGGGAGGACCATTGAAGAGTTCCTGGATGTATTGGTGGCGCACCGTGTGGGCACACTTGTCGACACTAGGTCGCAGCCCGCAAGTAGGCGGCCAGAGTACGGGTCCCAGCGCCTAGGCGAGGCGCTGCGGGACCACTCGGTCGTGTACCTGTCGGCTCCCGGCCTCGGGTGCCCTCGGCGGCTCCGTTTAGAGGCTTGGAGGACCGGCGACTACTCTGGCCTATGGGACTGGTACACCCGGAACGTTGTGGAAACAGTGTTTTGGGGGTACGTGGAATTGCTTAGGGGGTACCCTGCCCCGGTCGCCTTAATGTGTGTTGAAAGGGACCCGGCCCTCTGCCACAGGCACCTTCTGGCGGACGCCTTAAGGCGCGCCGGTTACACTGTGGCTGAGATCTGAGGGCCTGCCCCCCTCCTCGAGTGGGCTTAGGGTCCTGTTGGGTCGGCGCCTCAGTGTGCCGGGCGTCCCACTAGGCCTTAGGGGGTAGCGGGGCTCCCCGTGGCCGTGAACCCGTAGGCCGGGTGCCGCTTGGAAGGTGACTTGGCTTTGGCTTGTGCACCCCTAATTGGTGGGACCCAACGTGAAGCCTGGTGGCGGGTCGGGGCCACTTTGGGTTTTGGGCCTTGCTCTAGGGGCCCTGTGTTCGTCTGGCTCGGGGGTAGGCTTGGCCTGTGCCCTACCATGAGTTGAGCTGGGTTTGGGCTTGGGTTTGGGTGGGGACCTGTGTTCCCAACTATTGTGGTCCATGTGGTCAGGGGAGTGCTTGACTCCTATTGTGGGGCCGTATCGTATATTGTTGGCTGTTTTCTCTTGTGCCCGAGCCTCTTTGGTCCCCTTCCTCATACTATGGCTGAATTCACTGTCTTGGTTGGAGGTAGTGTTTCCCTGTGGGGCCGACTTGTGTTGTCTTAGGGTGGCCCTCGCCTGGTCCTTGGCCTCTACTTTCCTTGTAGTCTTTTCAGTATTTCTTTTAGGTTTTGTAGGCTGGTTTTCGCGGCTTCTATTGGTGTGTTTTGCTTGTATTCTTCTTGTTCCACTATGATCCACTCTAGGTGTTTTAGTGACCCTAGGATTTCGTTCCAGTCTACGTCTCCCTCCCCGATGTACACGTTGTAGCCGTGTGTCCTCGAGTAGTCTTTGGCGTGGATGCTTTTGATTCTTCCGGGGAACTTTCTTGTGAGTTCGACTAGGCTTGTCGTCGTGTTTCCCGCGGCTACTGCGTGACCTATGTCGAGCTGTATAAATACGTCGCTTGGAGTGTTTTGGAAGAAGAGCTCCCATGCTGTGGTGCCGTTGAACTTGGCTTCGAACTCTAGTCTATGGTTGTGGTAGCCTAGCCTGAGGTCTTGAGCCCCCAGTTTTTTGGAGAGGGCGCCGAAGACCCTTGAGGCAGAGAGCCAGGTTTCCCTGGTTTCCCTGTATTCTGCTGGTAGGATTGGGACCACTATGTTTTGGTTTCCGATTGTCTTCTGGAACAATATGGTTGATGGTGCTTTGGCTTCGTCTAGTATGTCGTTGAGCCCAATGTGGGCGCCGGCGGGCTCCAGGCCAAGTGTCCTCAGCAGGTCTCTTAGCTCCTCGGCGCCGCTTCCGTATAGCCCCGCGAATTCAACGCCCTCGTAGCCTGCGGCAGCAACCTCCTCTAGTGTTTCCTTGTAGTTCCTAGCGTAGTCGTGTCTTACTGAATATAGTTGGAGGCCTATTTTTGGCATATGGGGGTCACCGGTGCCACGCCTCTGTGGCCGGCTGGCTGCGGGTTGGATACTTTCTCTCCGTGTGCGGCGTGTGTTTCCAGGCTGCTTGGAGGACGGGTTCCCTCTGTGGGTGCCATGTGCTGTAAGGCTATTTGCGTGGTTGGCGGCAAATTAGGTTTTCTCTGCGGGGCTTCTTGTGGGTAGCTGTGTTTCTCTTGTTTTGGCTACGCCCTTTACGTGTTGTGGGTCGCATCGTGTGGGGCTTTTCGTGGGTGGTTTAAAGCTAAAACTAACACCATGTTAGTTAACTAACAGGGTGTTAGTATTGTACTTTGATGTTAGACCCAAGGAGACTTTGGGTGACCTCTACGACAGGGAGGAGGAGCTTCGGGCGCTGCGGTCGTCGCTTTCGGAGCCGATAGTGCTACTCACTGGGATAAGGAGGATTGGTAAGACGTCCATATTGAAGGTCTTGTTAAGCGAAGTGGAGGTGCCATACGCCTTGGTCGACGTCAGGCTTCCCCTTACATTATACAGGGCCCTGTACTCGACTTTGTCTGAAATATTGACGCAGCTCAACGGGAAGGAGGGGGTCAGGCGTGTCTTGGAAAACATTGGGGGGTGTCGTTTTTTGGGGTGAATGTGTCCTTGTCGTGGGCTCAGGGTGAGCGGGCTTCGCTGATCCAGGTATTGGATAGACTGTGTGAGGCGGGGAGGGCCATAATAGCCTTTGACGAGGCCCAGAACATGAGGGGCAAACTGGGCTACGATATGGTCGCGCTCCTCGCACACTCCTACGATTACTGTAGGAACATTAGTTTCGTCCTAACTGGCTCTGAGCTGGGTTTGGTTTACGACTTTCTTGGGGTCGATGACCCTTCCTCGCCTCTTTATGGTAGACACATAGAGGAGGTGAGGGTGGGCAAATTCAGCGTGGACAAGTCAATCGACTTCTTGGAGAAAGGGTTTCAAGAGTACGGGATCAGGCCTCCAAGAGACACGCTTGAATACGCGGTGGACAGACTTGACGGTACTGTGGGCTGGCTCACTGAGTTCGGCCACAGGTGCGTGAGGAGGGGGGAGGCGGTGAAGGCTGTTGTGGACGAAGTGCTTGAACTAGCCGCAAGAACTGTTCAAAAAGAGTTGAGCCGCTTCCCACCGCAAACCCAGAACGTTATAGGGGCGCTATCCGTGTACCGCCGCTGGTTGGCGGTGGGGATACTGGGGGTGCCGCGTTGAAGCTCGTTTCACACTACGTGTTCTCGGGTGGCGTGCTCTTCGCGGTGGGCTACCCCCTCCTCACACTTGTTCTAGGTGTGGGTGGGGGTGGGGTGGCGGGTTTGGCGGCTGGGGTGGCCGCATGGCTCTCCGTTACGTCGAACGCACTGATTGATAGGGTGGGCCACGTGGTGCGGTGGAGTTATACGCGTGGTGCACCGTACCCCGCGAGGGCGTGGCGCACGCACTCAGTGTACACCGCACCCATCTGGGGGGTTATCCCAGCCGTCGCGGTGGCCGCGGGGGCGGGTGATCCCTCATATCTGGGAGCCGTAGCCGGCGCACCGGCGCCCGGGGTGTGGGGGTTCGCGGTGTGGGCTGTGGGCCTCGGGGTGCTCGCATCCTACACCCACCTCCTCCTCGACTCCCTCACAGAGGCGGGTGTTTTCACGGGGAGGGGTAGGAGGGTGGCGCTCGCCCACCTCCCATACAACTCGTGGTGGGCTAACCTCGCGGCCACGCTGGGGGGCCTCGGCCTCGTCTTCCTCACCGTGAGCCTATCACACCTCTAACCACCACGTCGCCGGCGGCGGGCTGCGTGGGTGTACGTATGTATGTATGTATGTATAAATGAATAAATGAATAAATGGAATGTTGGGTTTGGTTTGGGAGTGTCCGTCGCTTGGTTTCCGGGTCGACTCGGGTCGGGTCGGTGTGTGGCCCGATTGGTTGGTTAGTGGTGGGGGAGGGCTGGCCTGTCGCTGTTTCCCCCACCGCTGGGGCGGGGTAGCCCCGTTTGGGGTTGCCCCATGCCGCCACCGCCGCTGCCGCCGCTTGGAATCTTCCCCCTCACGCCTCCCTCAATTGACTCGAAGTATCCCGTCACGGTGGCGTTCGCCCCGCATGACCCGCAGGTGACTTGGCGGGTCTCACCGTCCCAGCAGTTTAGGGCTCCACAGCTGCATTTAAGGTAGCTTGTGGCGCCGCATCGCCCACACCTGTATTTGGGGTTGATTGGGAATTGCCCCCAGAGCCTGAGTGTGTTGGCTGCGTGGGGTACCGCTGCGGCTGGCTGTGGGCGCCTCACCGCGGTTTGGGGTGGCACATGTCCCCCGCCTCCGCCGCCGCCACCACCACCACTTCCGCTACCGCCGCCGGCCTGCTGTGTTCTCACGGCCTCCTCATAGTACTTGTACGGGAGGGATGTGAATAACTCGTTGACTGGCTCCCCACCGCCACCCTCCCTCCTAACCAGGAATACGGCGGTGACCTTCCCACCCCTCCTGCAATACATGGGTATGAATACCACGGTTGAGCCGGGGGGTGCGAGCGCCTTGATCTCACGCATAACCTTGGCTAACCCGGGTGTCTGCGGTGTGGTTGTGGTTGGGGTTGGTGTACGCTGTGTGTTCCGATCCGGCTTCCCGCCCCCACTGTAGGGTGCAGGTTTATCCGACACCTTTCGTGAACCTCCTCCCCGCATACATATCGGCGTGACTCATATTTAATTCTGCAGGGGAGTCTGGTCTGGGTGGCCCGGCTACCAGAATCGCCACCACGGCCTGCGCCTCGGGGTTTCTCCCCCACCGGATGTGGTTGGGGGTATGGTTTTCGGGGGTTCGAGTTTGGCTTGTAGTTCGTGAACGATTGTCTGCTCGCGGGCGAGCGCCTCCGTCTGCCTCTGCACCGCCTCGGTGAGCCTGTCCACGAGGCCGCGCAGGTAGGCCACCTCCCGCTCCAGGTGCTCCACCCGCTCCCTCCACAGCACGCCCCCTTCTCCCTCGCCCACAGGCTGGGGTGCGCCCCCCGCGTCGCCGCCCACAGCTGTGGGGGTATCCGCGGCGCCTCCCCCAGTGCTCCCGGGAGCGTTTCCAAGTGTTTCCAGCTGTTTCCAAGTGTTTCCTTGATGTTTCCCGCCGTCGCCAGAGTGAGGCGGAGTGTTTCCAAGTGTTTCCATGGTGTTTCCCGCTGTTTCTGTGTGCTTCCAGGGTGTTTCCAAGGTGTTTCCGGAAACGTTTCCAAGTGTTTCCAAGTGTTTCCAAGGTGTTTCCACTGTTTCCCTAGCTTCCACCTTGAGGGTCTGGGTTGCTCCCCCCGCTGTTTGCGGGGTGTCTCCCGTGTCGGGCTGCCCCGGGTGTGTTTCCACCCTATCTGTGGTGCAAGGTGTGGTGGGAGGCATGGTTGCACCCGTGTTCCCCGTGTTCTCGGTGTCTGGGGTTGAGTGTAGGACGTTATAGACGAGTTTTGTGGAGACGCCGAGGGTCTGGGCTATCTCACGGTAGCTGTACCCCTTCCTCCTCAGGTCGAGTATTGTGGGGGCTAACTCCCCGGCGGCGCCCTTAACCATACACTATATGTATGGTCCCGGAGCACAAAATGGTGGTGTAACCCCCCACCCCGGCGGACGGTAACACCCAGATGAAGCGGTGGGAAACACAGCAAGCTGGGGGTGGGTTGGCGGCGGAAACACTGGAAACACCTCCGGAAACGTTTCCCAACTGTTTCCAAGTGTTTCCGGGGTGTTTCCACAGATGAGGGAAACGCCCAAAAAGTGTTTCCAAGTGTTTCCCCGTCTCCCCCACCACTGTTTCCGGAGTGTTTCCGGAAACGTTTCCGTGTTTCTGGAAACGTTTCCAAGTGTTTCCAGCAAGCCCCCAAGCATGAAGGTGTGTGTTTCCGTGTTTCTGGAAACGTTTCCAAGTGTTTCTGGAAGCGTTTCCAAGTGTTTCCGTGCGTCTTCTGGTTGGTTTGGGGTTGGGGTGTGATGGGGTGTCAGCTTTGCCGCCTCTGGTATCTTACCAATAGCTATGGGGTGTATGTTTGGTAAGAAAGGATGCGCTGGTTTTCTGCACCCGCCTCCACCAAACGCGGGGTGACGGCTGGGTTCGGCCTCAGCCCCCGCCGCGCCTAGCCTTCCCTTTAGGTGGTGATAGTAGGAGGCTTATGGTGGCCTGGCTGAGGCCTGAGAGCTCGGCGGCCCTCTTCTGGGGGTGGGCCTCACCGGACTCGGCTAGTAGTTTAACTAACAGTTGGGCGTACCCACGCCTCTCCTCCCCCGTATATGATTCCTCGTCGCCGAGCTTCAAGGCGAGGTGCCAGGCCTCATGCGGCACCCCGCGGCCAACCACGCCTCCCCCAGCCTTCTCCTCCCCTTTCTCCACATTCTTCTCACCCTCAGCGGGTGCCACGGATGGGGGTGGCTTGACCAGCTCAACCCGCGGCTCCACGCCGAGCTGGGCGCACGCCCGGAGCACGGCCTCCCCACCCACGACATCACCGCACACCGCGCAGCGCTTGACGGCTACAACCTGCCCCATGGTTTCCAGCCTCTGAACCCAGAGGCGCACAGCCCTATCCGACACCACACCCACACAACGCGCAGAAAAATAAAACGCTTATGGGTGGGTGGATGCGTGGATGGGTGGTATGGATGGGGATGGAAATACGACGCAGAAGATGACGGATGCCTACCTGCGTCCACGTAGAGTGAACCCCCTCCCACGCAGTAAAGGCCTGAGTGGAGCTGAAACCATCTCCACGCTTCTAGCAAACATTCGGTTGGCTGGGTCGACCTCTACTCTCCGGGGGTGCTTGGCTGGGCTTCGGATTTACGCGTCATGCTTGGGGTGGTGTGGGGCTCCCCTTACTCTGTAACCGCTCTGGGTCTTAGTGGGCAGCTTCCTCGCCTCGAGGAAACCGGCCAGGGCGAGCCGGGAGAGGGCCCTCTCCACCTCCCAGGGCTTCGCGTGCACACCCCTCCTCTGGAGCAGCTCGAGGACCCTCGGGGTCCCCAGATACCTGGATGCCTCCTTTCTGGGAGCCTCTAGGAGGGCGGCGTACACCTCCGCCTCCAAAGAGCCGGCTCCGAAGTATGCACGCGCATCATCCACTGAAAGCATACATGACAATTAACTAACGTGCGGGGATGGAATAAAGCTTCCAGTCGCCGGGTGGGTGGCCCGCGTGGGGGGGCGTGGACGATGTTGCGGTCGGCTTTGAACCCTTAGCCCATTCCGGCGGATGCGCAGAGAGTAGACTTCTAGTATTTCTAATATTTCTAGTATTTCTAATATTTCTAGTTGGAAGAGTAATTCTACTAAATCCCTTTTTTTCGGTCTCTGGACGGGCGACTGGGATAGATCGCGGTGGGCGGGGTTTCACCCTACGTAGGTGTACACGGGTGCGCATCGGCATACCCACCCTACGTGTTGTGTGGTTTGGGCTTAACTTAACGGGGGTTCGGGGATGGCGTCCTGATAACGTTTTTCCGAGCTTGGGTGCCGTGGATGCTGAACCCTAATCCGGCTACAATCGCTATATGGTAGAACATGGTAGGAGCTCGTGTGCTACCCATGTTTCTGTGGGTTAAGCCCACTACTCTAGCCTTAACCCCCTCATGGGAGCACTTTGGGTTCAACAAAGCTCTTACATCGGGTCTCTTAGTATTCTTTGCTGCAAACTAGGTAAAAAAACACTCCCAAACCACCTAGCAAAAACACCGATAGCGTGTCCAACCATGAGGCAGATGGTCTCTCAGTGTGGGAGGACGGGTCTCTCAGGGTGAGAGTTAAGGGGTTAGCCGCGTATGATGGCGCGGTGACATCAAGTGCAAGGTTACGCATCCCTGATAATCGTTGGGGGGTTTTTCCTAGTTTTCGGTGTTGCACTGTACCCGTTGGCGCAGCAAGTTCACTTTCTAGCAATATCCCTTGTTTTCATCTTTGCTGGTTTGCTGATGATGGTAGCGGGCTTCGTAAAGGTATTACGCAGCTGAGTATGTATAGGGGGTGAGGTGTCCAACATGGGAGAGGAGTCTGCTCCGAAACAAAAGAGAAAGCAGAAACCCCTCGCCGAAGAGTGGATCCTGTTCTATATTTGGAAGAGTGGGGGTTGGGGTGGCAACGTTTCAGAGCTCAGCCGCAGACTAGGCTACTCAAGCGACTCATACACCAATACCAAAATAAGCGACCTTAAGGGAGAAAAGTGCATTGAGCGCGTGAAAGAGGAGGAGGGCGAGTTTTGGAAAATAACTAGAAAGGGTCTCTGGAGAATACGAGCATTTGCGCTCGCTTACTATGGTCCCCTGACTTTAGCTCTGTTCTCCCTTATTCCAGCGTTGTGGGCTTTAGAGGAGACGTTTTTCCACGTAAACATTTCTCCCTTTGACTTTTTCGTCGCAACTCTGGTTATGCTTTTATTTTCACTCTGGCTTTTCCGCTACACCAGCAGAGTGATTGAAGGCTTCCTCTCTAGGGGTAGAGAGTCCTTGGAAGATTCGGGTGGCTGAGCGTGCGACGCGCCCTTAACCATCCACGAGCCTCTGGTGTGCTACTCCTCCTCTCAACGTTTTTGATTTACATACCATCGCTCATCATACCCGGGTTCTTCCACCCGCATGTGCCGCGCAGCCAAGTGTGCGAGCAAACCCACCTCTGCGCCTCGTGGAGCACGCCTTGGGGAATCATCACCTCAAACTTCGTGTGGGACGGCTACCTAAACAATCTGTTTCTACAGCTTGTTTACGCAGTTGTCATTTTCATTTGCTGCGTGGCTTTACCAAAAGACCTCCAGAAAAAGGTGTTTCAATACTCCGCCCTCTCGATTTGGGTCTCAACCCTTTCAGTCCTTTCTCTCTTCGTGGTTCTCTCTGAAATCTTATACCTTTTAGGCAAAATAAACTCACATCCTTTAGCCTACGGCTATTCGGTCGTGGGCTATGCGGCGGCAGGCACTGCCTTAGCTTTTTCGGTCATCTGTACTCTTTGGGAACTACGAAAGGGCCAGATACGTAGGGTTTTAGGCTTTCTTATTCTCTTCGTCACTACATTAATACCGCTTGTTCTCTTAGGTGTCTCAGCCTTCTTTAACATAAGCGCGGGTGTTAATTTTCCTGTACATTTAGGCTCCTTTCTACTTTCTATACTTGTTTCGTATAATCGCTTAAACGCTGTTGAAAAAGCCGACACATAACGCCCTCCTTTGAGCTAAGCAGATTTGTAAGGCCTCCGATGAGTTCGCATGCACGCCCGTAGAAACCCACGCGTGGTTGGTATCATGATAATGTCAGCATTAGGGGGTGGTATGCGTTGCTCCAAGCTTGGAAAAACCTTATCCGGACACCACCCAAACCTCGGATTAATCTTTATATAATCACATGTAAATTAAATGAATCGTGGTTGTTACCAAAGACGCCAAGCTAAGCGTCGACGACACTAGGCTCGATCCATGTCTACTACTCAAGGTAAATTTTGAGATGCACCTCACAGAAGCGCTTATAGGTGTTCAGGGGGTGATCATCGGGCCAGACGGTAAAATTATAGCCGAGTTGAGTGAAACTTCTGCTAGTGGGGGCCAACCAAACCCAAGATCGCTGTTGATTAAGGCTACGCAAAACTTTGAGACTGCGCAGAACGGGGTGCAAAGCGCGACGTTAGAGTTTGTTGCTCCGCTCAGTCCACACGCTTTGGATCATCTTGAGAATTTGCGTATGGGGAGGCCGAAGCATGACTTAGAGCTTAGAATAAGGCTTCAGGCCAGGCTGCTCAAGTCTCGGCTAGTCACGGCTCACTTACATGAGATACTTATTGAAAATCTTCCTCCAGCACTGCGACAGCCGTTCGAGCAAATCAGGTCCACGTCAGGTAGGCCCCGTATAGAATCTTTAGTGGTCTATGGCTCCGACCCGAATTACTGGCATACACGTATTAATATGTGGGTTCTTAGTTCAGACGGTGGGGCCACCGCCTTTGAGATTGCAACCGAAACGCCCGAGTATCACTATAGGATTCCTAGTGATGATTGGGTGCACGATTATCTGCCGAAGCTCACGGGTAGGCGTTATGCCGTGGTGGAGCTAACCACGCTTCCCAGCCTTTCTGGGAAGTTCGCTGAAGTGGTTTCCTCGATTGAAGAAGCGAAAAGGCAGCTCTACGAGCATCTCGATTTGGGTGGAGCCCAGACGGCGCTGCGAAATGCGCTTAACAAGCTTTTCGAGGCCCTGAGAGAAAGTGAGCTGACGCAAAAAGGGCCAGATGGAGAAGAGATTCTCTGGGGTAAAATTATCCCGGATAAAGAAATTCGCGACTTGGTCAACGACACCTATCGTCGTTTGAAACGAGCGGTGACTACGGGTCAAGAGGCTACCGCGGCCCACATGGAGGCAAGCAGGTGTGTCGATCCCCGTCAAGTCGAGGCGCTAATCGGTTTTGCAGTTTACCTAACGAAAATGGTGTCTGAGGGGCTACAGAAGGAAGCGAATGGTTAGAGACTCATTGTTCTGCATTAAGAGACGCTGTGAACACGATACAAAATTCTTGTTTGCCAAAACAATCATGAGACGCCAGTTGGTTGTCATCCCCGCCGTACCCGACTGGTTCATAGATGATTTATTCACGACGCAGAGACAGCTATACTCTAGATTACGAAGCGAATCGTCAAGCTGGGCCTCAGTAACTACGGGGGCGCCGCCGAGGCGCGCGACCACGTGCGTGTAACGCGCAAAATAAGGGCGGAAACAGGCCCGTCTGGGGGTTGGTAAGCTCATCGCCGACTCTTGGGTTCTAGGTAGAGCCCCTATGGATAAGATGAGTCGAGCGAGTCTTGGGTCACTCTTCTAAGAAGCTAGGTCGTGTAGACAAACCTGTACACACCGCACCACTTTAAAATTCATAAGGTTAAACGGCTTGGGGAGAGAGAGTAGATTTCTAGTAAATTCCCGCGTTTTTCTGGTTTTTGTGTTTCCAACGTATTTTTTACTTAGTAGTATTATTTTACTATGGGAACCACCCAATAGTTAGATTTATAAACCCCTTTATATACTCATGCCCCTAGTATATGGATGTTTCCCCCGGATTTATTAGAAATCTACTCTCTCTCTACTGGATTTAGTAGAATTACTCTTCCAACTAGAAATACTAGAAATACTAGAAATACTAGAAGTCTACTTATTTTGGGCTCGGTGCACACTATTTAGTGGAATTATTCGAATTATTAGAAATAGTTGAATTATTTGGTTTAGTGGAATTATTAGAAATGCTTTTAAGTGGTTTCGGCTATTGTGCGGTGTGAGTGCTGGGGTTCCGCCTGGTTCGTCTAGGGTGCTCGCGGAGCACCCCGAATACCTCTCGCCGGAGTACACGCCGGATGAGCTGCCTCACAGGGAGAGGGATGTGGAGAACCTGAGCTTCTACTTTGAGAGCAGGCTGCTCAGGGGTGTTACGCCCCCGCATATCCTGATCACGGGGCCGAGTGGGTCGGGTAAGACGGCCACCGTCAAACATGTTCTTGCGAGGTACACTGTTCCGGGGTTTGTGGCGTACACTGTGGCCACGGGTAGCGGTGTGAAGGTTCTGCGCTCGTGTGCGTCGGAGGTGGGTGTCAAACTCCCGGTGAGGGGTCTCTCACTCGATGAGGCGTGGGAGCGCTTCTCCTCGGAGGTGGGGGGCGCCCTCCTCGTGGTTGTGCTCGATGAGATCGATAAGATGCTCGCGGTTGAGCCCGACGCACCCCTCCTCTACTACCTGTCGAGGAGGCCTAGGACGTGGGTGATCGGCTTGAGTAACAACTATGGTGCGTTGAGCCTGGTGAAGGATGAGCGTGTGCTCTCCAGTTTTAACCCGTGGAGGATGGTGTTCGACCCCTACACGGTGGACCAGGTGCGCGACATCCTCCAGCACAGGGTAAAACTCGCTGGCGCCAGTGTTAAGGAGGAGGCGGTGGGTATGTGCGCCGCGGTGAGTGTGTCCACCGCTGGGGGTGATGTGCGCTACGCGCTCAACCTCCTCTCAAGCGCGGTGCAGCTTGCGGAGAAGGCGGGTGACCCAGCGGTGGAGGAGAGGCATGTGGAGGCCGCCAAGGAGGAGGTGGAGCGCGGCTACATACTGCGAAGCCTCACAGCCCTCCAGCCAGCCCACAAGCTCCTCCTGCTTAAAGGGGTGTACGAGCAGCGCATATCTTCGCCGAGCCAGCTCTACGAGTACACCAACACCGTGGCCAGGCAGCTTGGCCTCTCGGTGTACACGTATAAGAGGCTCTCAGAGTTCCTCAACAGCCTCCACGTGGAAGGCTGGGTGAAAATCACGAGGAGGGGTGCAGCCGGGAGGAGAGGCGTGCTCTGGGAGGTGCAGCCCACGGAGGAGGACGCAGAGCTGGTCAAAACCACCATAGACAAACTACTCGCACAACTCTAACACCACATCCCTAGGCGTGTATAACCCCTAGAGGCTTCCCGTGGTAACGCATAACCCATCACCCAGCCCCACCTCTGATCAACCCCAAGGATGGCAGGGGAGGGGGAGAGAGGGAGAGGGAGGTCACTTTGAATTGGAGGACACCGTCGCGAGCTATGTTGCGTTTTCTTCGTTTATGCCGCCAACTCTTTCCCACATCACATGTAGCGGGTATAATGAGACTTAAAAACCATTTACATGGTGGGGCCCCCATAATATAGGGGATCAGGGTTTTCAGGTCGAAATCACCCGTCTCCCTCCCCCAGAGTTATGTGGGGGGTGAAGTTTTCGGGGCTCTAACCCTATCTCCCCTTCTCCCAGCGCCCCAAGACCCTCGGAATTATGGGATGTGGGCGATGGTTGGAGTCTTTCCTTTGTTACAAGTCGAAACCTCCCGTACCCACCCCACCCACCTCTAACCTAAAACACATGGCTGACTGATGTGCGCGCGCAGGGCTCCGCGTGCTTCGTAGTCTACGCTTGGCGCAGTGGTTACTGAATAAACCGCAATATCAGGGTTTGTTCAGAGAAAAGGGAAATGCTTATCTAGGCTCTATAAACAGCCTCCTAAAAAACAGAACACCTATTGAGTACTAACGGCCTAGTCACTCTGGTTTTCTGGTCGGTTTCGGCTTGGCGCTGTGGTTCCTTCATTCTTTTTTTTGGGGGGAGGCGCTATCCGGGGTCTGATGAGGGTCGCAGTGTTTAAGATGACCCGAGACGTGTAGTGTGTTAGGTGGCGACAATGCTCGCTGCGGGTGGCTTAATTGACTCACTTGGAGGTAATACACCCGATTCTATGTGGATCAGGGGGTCTCAGCCGTCGGCTTGGCCGCGCACCCGGCGGCGCACCGATATGAGCGCCCACCGGCAGTCGGGGCGCATACCCGAAGGGACACGCATCCTTATTCTTCTTTCCGTGGCCTTCATCCTTCTCCTCTCCCTCATAGCCTCCGCCTCGGCGGCCACGGGCTCACCCACCACCACCACCACCGCAACCGCAACCACAACCACAACCGCAACCACAGCCACCACCACAACCACAACCACTACGGCTGCCGACGGCAACGGCGGTAAAGTCATCCTGATCGGCTCGGGCGACGCCGTCTTCCCGTCACCCGTGTCCTCCACCCCCGTGTTCACCGCCTCGAACTTCACGGTCGGCCCGCACTACCCGTACAACCTCACGGCGGAGGAGTGGGCGGACTACTACACGCTACCGCAGAGCCAGCTCGGCTTCGACACCCCCGGATATCAAAACGACTTCTTCGGTCCGATCAGGATGAATGCGACCGCGGTTCAGGCGCTCTTCAAGATGGGCTGGTACAACTTCACGTATAACCCGCTGATAGAGATGGCCTACCAAAACTTCTTCTGGTCGGAGTGGATTGCGGCCAACGTCATAGTCTACAATGAGACCAACGTGACTTACTGGCCTCAGTTCGTCCTCAACCCGATCTTCTCCCCCATGAATGAGACGGCGGCCGACACGATTCCGGGCGAGGACTGGCCCTACCAGCACGGCTACTTATTCCTCGGGTGGCATGTGGGGGCCACATATATGCCGGGGCTGACCTACCTCCACAGCTACCTCTTCAGCGCGCGCACGGCGGATAACGGGGGGAACACCGTACCCTACTCGCCCGGGTGGACGAGGGAGCAGATGCTTGGGCTTGAGAACACGTCATCCCTGACTGTTTACTACGACTTTACGGGGTGGGTGAACCTCACGATGAGTATAGGCCCGAACTGGACGCTTGACTACTACGTGAACGGCACACTCTCCTTCGTGGCCCACGTAGGAAGACCGTACGTTTTCGAGCAGCCGATGATAGGCTTCGAGTGGAGGAACGCCTACACGTATAATGCCACCGCCCGCGCATTCCACGTTCAGGCTACGCCCCTCCCACCCGTGCCGACCCAGTCGGCCACCCACTTCTACGTGAAACCTCTCGGCGGCGGAGGAGGCTGGGAGCCGGTGACCCGGATCAACTACACTTGGGACAGGGGGGACATCGGCCTCGGCGTGCTCGACACGGGCTTAGTACTCGGCAACGGGACTGGGCCGATATACATGGGCGCCAACGTGATACCCGGCAACGATACCTTCCAAGTGGGTACCGGGGTACCCATAACGCTGAGCTACCCCTACATCGACCTAACAGAGTACACATCCACAGCCAACACCACCGCCAATACGACGGCCCCACAACCACAGGGTCAGGGGGGAGGCGGGATAAACACTGGTAACAATGGGGGTGGTGGTGCCTTCTCCGCCTTGGACGTCACCCCGGCCACGCTCTTCACAGGTGAACTCCTCCTCACACTTGTCGCCGTACTTGTTACAATACTCGTCGCCGCCCGTAGACGCGCTTCACGGGGGCGGTAAGCCCCACGTCACACTGTGCCACACGATATCATCAATCGCACCGCACTGTACTGTACGCCATTGCTCCCCGCTGGTGCCGTAAGAGTGTAGTTGTCGCCCCCTCCACCACCGCTCCGCTGGGTTTGAGTGGGAGGGTAGGCGTGGTGGCGGTGGAGTGCTGATCTGGGAAGCTTCTCCCTACAATGGGGGAGGGGGGTGGCTCATCAGCCGGCTTTGCCGAGGTAGGTCCACTTCTGCCCCCTCCCCCCACCCTCCACCCTGGTGACCCTGTACATGTAGGGGCCGTGGGGGCACCCCCCGCAGTGTTTGCCGCAGGGCACCCTCTTGACCACGATTGTGCCTCCGTACTCCCTGCGGCGTTCCTCCCCAACCTCATCCTCCACTTCTCTGCGCTCCTCTCTGCCCTCTGGTTGTAGCACGAGGTCTCTGAGCTCCTCCGCCGATGCGAGCAGCTTGAGGGTGTGCCCGCGGAGCGTGGATGTGAGCTCCGCGTAGCGCTTTCCGCCGCCCTCATCCACACCGTACTTGGCCACGAGGCGGGCGTACTCGTCTGCGAGTGCGCGGTTCAC
>Ga0209061_1001202_pt1 | contig 45979 bp, 35 predicted proteins | sample Coa_R1_10_FD_187157 | JGI IMG/M metagenome (GOLD analysis project Ga0209061, IMG submission 187157) | Surface soil microbial communities from Centralia Pennsylvania, which are recovering from an underground coalmine fire - Coalmine... | ecosystem: Environmental > Terrestrial > Soil >...
GCGGCCGGCCGCCAGCGCCCGCAAGCGCGCGCGGTCCACATCCACCCCCAGCACCAGCTCCCCCGCCCGCGCAAACGCGACCGCCAACGGCAACCCCACATACCCCAAACCAATCACGCCCACCGTCATATGCGCCCCCCTTGTCCGTGTGTCAGCCGGCCGCGATGCTCCGGCTCGCCTGATCGCCGAGCGGTGTTGGTCATGCCGGGCACGCGACCCACCTCTCGCAAACCTCGCTAGGACGCCACCGCGAGCGCCACGCTCGCGGTGGGCGCGGCGGCCGGTTCGTCGGCGATGCCATTGACGTGGGCGTAGTGGCAGGCTTCGGTGCGGTTGGCGACGCCGAGCTTGCGGTAGATGTTGGATACGTGGAACTTCACCGTCTGCTGGGTGATCCACAGCTCCCGTGCGATCACGCTGTTGGTCGCGCCGGAGGACACCATCCTGAGGATCTCCCGTTCGCGGTCGGTCAGCGACGCGTGCTCCTGTGTCCGCGGCCGCGGCCCAGGTCGCGCGGGCGCGACCATCCTGGGTGCGTGAAAGATGTGCCCAGCGAGCGCCTCCCGGATAAGGGTTGCCAGCGCCGCGGGGTGAACGGCCTTGGAGATCGCCGCGCCCGCGCCGGCCTCGAGCGCCCTGCGGACCCACTCGCTCTCCAGCGCCACCGCAAGCACGATCACGGCCGGCGCGTGATCGGCTTCGCGCAGAGCGCGGATCAGCGCGAGGGTGAGCTCCGAGCCGTCCGCCTCGTCGACCAGGACCGCGTCCGCGCCCGCGGCGACGATCCGCTCGGCGGTCGCCCGCATCGGGTCCGCATAGCCGATCAGCTCGAGCGCCCCACACTCTCGGACACCGGTTCGGATCGCGGCGACGATCATCGGATTGTCCGCGACGACGACGATCCGCTTCATGGGCGACCCCCCATCCGGTTCGGGGCTCCGCACGGGCGGCTCACTTCGCATGTTTGGCTCATGGTTGGCTTCCGGTTGCCTATCTATGTCCTCGGGCTGTATGCGCTCGTGGCCGTGCCGGTTTCGCCATCGGATGAGATGACGCTCCGGCGGGCCTCGACCCACTAACGGGGCGGGAGGCGCGGTTCTCGCGCGTTGCGTCTGATGATTCGCTTCGCTGATCGGGGTCGGTGACGCCCGCCGTGACTCAGCGTCTGTGGGAGGGGGTGGGAGGAAGGCCGGGCGCTGGGCGGCCGGCGTCAAATCCGCTAGCTTCGTGCGCGATGAGAGCGCTGCTCGTCGTCGCCGAGAGCTCGCTGATCGTCGAGGCGATCACGATCGGGCTGCGCCGCAGCGGGGAGTTCACGCTCGTGGGGCAGCTGCAGCCCCGGGCCGAGTCCGCGCACTCGGCCGAGGTTGCATCCGCCGACGTGGTGCTGATCGATGAGCCGGAGGAGCGTGAGCGGCTGGTGGCGCTGATCCGGGAGTTCAGGGAGGCGGCCCCGCAGGCCGCGCTCATCGCCCTCACGCTCTCCACCGAGCCCGACTGGCTGGACGAGCTGTTCGCCGCCGGCGCGGTGGGAGCGGTCTCCAAGGCCACCCAGCCGGCCGCGCTCGCCACCCTGATCCGCGAGACGCTCGACGGCCGCGTCCTCAGCCTGCACCGGCCGCCGGGAGCGGGCGGCGCCACCCAGCGGGCCGCCGATGGCCCGCTCTCGCCGCGCGAGCTGGAGGTGCTGCGCCTGGTCGCCTCCGGCTCCACCAACGGCGAGATCGCGCGGCGGCTGTGGGTCACCGAGCAGACGGTGAAGTTCCACCTGTCGAACATCTACCGAAAGCTCGACGTGGGCAACCGGACCGAGGCGAGCCGCTACGCTCACCTGCACGGACTCGTGGAGCAACCGGAGGCCGACTAGAGCCAGACGACCACCCGAGGCCGGGGTGCGTGCCGGCGCCGGCGGGTGCCAGGGCCCGGCGCTCCCCCGGCTGGCCCGGCCGCTTGGCCGAACGTATAGGTGGGACATCGCAGGACGCTGCGAACGGGCGGCGTGATGACCGCCGCCCGCGCCTAGCCTGCCGAGCATGCCCCTCAGGGTTCTGCAGAGCTTCCCCCACCGGATCGGGGCCGCGCGCATCTGCACGACGGCCTGGCACCAGGCCGCGGGCGCGGCCGCCGCCGGCGCACAGGTCACGGTGTTTCCGAGCGGGGTCGCAAGGCCGTTGCCGGCAGGGATCGCTGTGAGGCCCACGCTCGCGCGAGGACGCTGGCGGATCCCAGCGCGGGCTCTGGGCGACCGCGCGTTCGAGTTGCACGATCGGATCGTCGCCAGGAGGCTCAGTTCGCTTGCGGGGACGATCGACCTCGTTCATGCCTGGCCGCTGGGGGCCCGTGAGACCCTACGCGCCGCCGCTCGGCTTGGGATACCGACCGTGCTCGAGCGGCCCAACGCCCACACCGGGTTTGCCTACGAGGTGGTGGCCGCCGAGTGCGAGAGGCTCGGGGTCACGCTTCCAAGGGGCCATGAGCACGCCCACAACGCCGCCCGCCTGGCCAAGGAACAGGAGGAGTACCGGCTGGCCGACCGGATCCTGTGCCCGTCGGAGTTCGTGGCGCAGACCTTCAGGGAGCGCGGCTTTGAGGACTCCAAGCTGATCCGGCACACCTACGGCTACGACCCGGCCATCTACCGGCCGCAGCTGCGCGATGACCTCACGGACCCCGGCCGCCACGACGCCGCCGACGGCGGGAGGCCGAGGGGCCTGCAGGCGCTGTTCGTGGGCGTCTGCGCGGTGCGCAAGGGTGTCCACTTCGCGCTCGAGGCGTGGCTGGCGTCGTCCGCCAGCCGAGACGGCAGGTTTCGGATCGCCGGCGAGTTCGTGCCCGAGTATGAGGCGAGGCTCGCCGGGATGCTCGGGCACCCGAGCGTAGAGGTGCTGGGGCACTCCGACCGTGTGCCCGAGCTGATGCGACAGAGCGACGTTCTGCTTTTGCCGAGCATCGAGGAGGGCTTCGGCCTTGTGATCGTGGAGGCCATGGCCAGCGGCTGCGTTCCGCTGGTGTCCGAAGCATGCGCGGAGGTGGCCGAGCACCGAAGGACCGGACTGAGGCATTCCGTCGGCGACGTCGCGGTGCTGACCGAGCAGATCACCGCGCTGGACGGCGATCGTCGGATGCTTGCGCGCCTGCGGGAGGCGTGCCTGCGGGATAGCGCCGCGCACACGTGGGCGAGGGCGGGGGAGCGGCTGGTGGATGCCTACCGCGAGGCCGTCGTCGGGACGACACTGGCTGCGGCGTGAGCGGACCTGGCCAATCGACCAGCGCTCGGACCGGGACAACGGCACCGATGGTGGTGGCGGTGAGCGTTCGCGGACGTACCGTGGGAGGGGCAATGCCGAAGGCGACCGCGACGCCAGACCCTCTCCCCGCCACCCATGTCGGCGGGGGCGCTAATCAGGAAGATCTCGCATCGGAGCGCACGGCCTGATGGATCTGCGGCTGTTCTGGGGCGTCACCAAGCGATACAAGCGCCTTGCGCTCGGCGGCACGCTGATGGCGATCATGCTCGGGGTGCTCGCCTACGGGACGCCGAGCTTCGCGGGCGGGCGACCGACGCTCATCGCGCGCGGTGCGAGCACGTACCAGAGCGTCGCCCAGCTGCTGATCACGCAGGGCGTGGGCACCTACTCGACGATCAACCCCAAGACGATCGCCACCGGCGCACCCGGCTACATGTCGTCGCTGTCGCCGATATACGCGGGCCTTGCGAACGGAACCGCGGTGCAGGATGTGATTCGCGCCTCGCATATCACCGGCACGGTGACGGCGGCGGAGGGCATCGACCCGCTCACGGGCGACTACACCCCGTTCATCAACATGACCGCCAGCGCGCCCTCGTCCGCCGATGCCGCGGCTCTGATCAGGCTTGGGGTCTCCACCCTGCAGCGCTACGTAGCCGCGATGGAGAGCTCAAGCGGCGTGCCATCCGGCGAGCGCGTGCAGCTTGAGGTGGTCAAGAGCGGACTGCCGCCGGTGCTCGCGTCGCGGCCCAAGCCGACGATCCCGATCCTCGTGTTCCTCGCGGTCCTCTCGGCGACGATAGCCCTGATGTTCTCGCTTGAGAACCGGGACCCGCAGACCGCGGCCAGGCTCGGCCGCGTGTCGGCGGCCGCCGCGGCGCACGCCGGCGAGCCGGTCGTGGCGATCGGGCCAGACCAGCCGCCCATCTCTGGCGATCCGCGCCGTGGCCGTGGCGACGGGTACCGCAACGGCGGAGAGCGGCGGGGGCTGCCCGAGCGCCTCGTCCAGCCTGACTAGCGCGTGCATGCCGGGGCTCACCATCGTCGGTAAGCCTGCGCCGCAGGCGCTGATCGGCGGCGTGCTGACGCTTCTGACCCTCACGGTGCTCGCGGGTCAGGTGAAGGTGGCTGCGGTCCTCGCCGCGGCGGTGGTCGCGGTCGCGCTCGGCTGGCTGCTCGTCCGCGTGCTCGCCCAGTGGTCGTGGCTCCTGTACGGCCTTGCGGCGATCGATCTGCTGATCCCAGAGGACGACCGCTACGTGGTCAGGGGCAGCGTCGGCTTCCAGCTCGAGCCCTACCGGGTGGTCGTCATGCTGATGATCGTCGGTTGGCTTGCAGCGCTGCTGGTCGATCCGAGGGTTCAGTCACGGCGGACCAAGCTGGATGGGCCGCTGCTTTTGATCGTGCTAGCAACGCTGGGCTCGGAGATCTTCAACCCGGGCCGTGTCGCGGCCACAACGAGCTTCGTGATCAAGGCGCTGATCCTCTCAGGGTCGCTGATCCTGTTCGTCTACGTGTTCGTGAGCGTCGTGCGGACGCGTGAGACGGTGGAGCGCATCATCAAGGTGCTCGTCGCCTCGGGCTGCGTGGTCGCGGTGGGGGCCGCGATCGAGCGCGAGACCCGCTTCAACATCTTCAACCACCTCCACCGCCTGCTTCCGATGATGAGGTTCAACGCCGCCGCCGAGCTCTCGGGGCTGCTTCGCAACGGAAGCTTTCGCGCGATCGCGTCCGCCGGGCACCCGATCGAGCTCAGCAACGACATGGCGATGCTCACGCCGCTCGCGGCGTACCTCGCGATCCGAGGCCGCCGCCGGTGGTGGGCGACGCTGCCGATCCTGTTGATGGGCAACCTCTCGAGCGGCTCGCGGACCGGGATCGTCGGTCTGTGCGCCGTGCTTGTCGTGTTCCTCTGCATGCGCCCGCGTGAGACGCTGCGATGCTGGCCGGCCCTGATCCCGATCCTCGGGATGGTCCAGCTCATCATGCCGCACGCGATCAGCGGGGTGATCTCCGCCTTCTTCCCGAAGGGGGGGCTGATCCACCAGCAGACCCAGACCTTCGCGGCGCACGGTCAGATCCAGTACGCCTCCCGCCTGTCGCGGATCGGCCCCGAGCTGCACAACGTGTTCGCCAAGCACAATGAGTTTTTCGGCGAGGGATGGGGCACCGTCCAGGTCGGCCGTCTGGCGGTCACGAGCACGCCGACCGCGATCACGCTGCCCGGCACGATGGGCAACGGCCAGATCCTCGACGACCAGTGGCTCGGCGTCCTCCTCGACACCGGTCTGGTGGGCGTCGCTGGATGGCTGTGGCTGTTTGGCCGCGCGATCCGCCGACTGGCCGTCAGGGCACGGATGTGGCGCGGCACGCAGCAGGGCTGGCTGCCGGTCGCGCTGGCCGGTTCGATCGCCTGCTACGCGACGGCGATGTGCTTCTACGACGCGTTCGGCTTCATCCAGGCCACGGTGATGCTCTACATCCTGCTCGGCTGCACAGCGGTGGTCCTGTGGCTGCCCGCCGACGGAGGCAAATTAGGCGGTGCCCGCGTCCATCACAGCGTGCCGCTCACTCCGGCCGACGGACCGTCATTCGGTGCTCATCTGCCCGGCCCCGACCTCCTCCCCGAGCCCGAGCCCGCGCTCGCGTCGGCGCAGTCGATCGTCGGACGGGGCTTCGAGGTCGATGCCACCGAGTCGGAGCGCAGGTACGTGCCGGTCAAAACCGCCGAGTCCTCGCGGAGGCGTCTGACGGCCGGCGTAGCCAGGCCACAGCGGCCCCGCCTGACGGCCGGCGCCGCCAAGCGCCGCCTGCCTCGTGTGGTGGCCGGCACCACGGGGCTCTCGCAGGCCGACCGGCGCACGCTGCAAGGACCGCGACCGGCGTTGGTGCCCCCGCATGCGCAAAGCGACGGATCAGGGGCTCGAGCCTCGGGTAGGCATTTGCAGCTCGCGGTCGGGGCGCTCTGTCTGCTCCTGGGCGTCTGGCGGCGCCCGCCGCGAGCCTGAAGACGGAGGTATCTTGAAGGCTGGCCGCGAGCGGGCGGAGATCCGGCTGGGATCGCTTGATCCCGAGCGGAAGGCGTCCGGCCGCGGGCAAACCGTGCTGCGAGCTGTCCTGAGGCCCCGGCCCAAGCCGTCCCGAGCTGTCCTGAGGCCTCGGCCCAAGCCGTCCCGAGCTGTCCTGAGGCCCCGGCCCAAGCCGTCCTCAGCCCTGCCCAAGCCGTCCCGAGGCCCCGCTTGAGCTCAGGCGATCCCGGGGGCTACCTGGGTCCGTGGGCGCTCGCGTCCGATGGAGGCGCACCGAGGAACAGATCGGCGGTCGCGACGCCTCCGCGCACCTCATCGGGCGGCACGAACCAGCCTCTGCGGCGGTTGAGGGCCGCCATCCCTGGGATCGCCAGCAGCGTACGCTTGGCCGCCTGCCGGCGGGCGGCGCGCCGCCGGTAGCGCTCCCAGTATTCGATCTTCTCCCTGGGCTGGGCCGAGTAGTGCGGGCCGCCGGCGTGGGTCAGCTGCAGGTCGGCGAGCGTTGCCGCCCGGTAGCCGGCGGCGATCACCGAGGACGCGTACTGCCCGTCCTCCTGGAAGAAGCTGTCCCGCTGGCGGCGAAAGCCTCCGACGAGGTCGTAGAGCTCCCGCGATGTCATCGCGCAATGGCCGCCAACCGGGCCAAGCAGCAGCCGGTGACCCAGCTCCTCGACGGTGGTGTAGCTGTGGACATGGTGCATCAGGTGCGCCGCCGCGTCATGTGGATCGTCGACCAGGCCGGTCGAGAGAAAGCCCATTTCCGGCAGCTCCCTGAATGCCGCAAGCAGGGTCGCATCCCAGCGGGCCGGCGCATCGATGACATCGTCGTCGAGCTCCACCAGGTAGTCGGCCGACGTGAGCGCGAAGGCCTCCGCATACGCGTTCAGGCCGATGTTGCGCTCGTGGCGCACGACCCGGATGCGCGGGTCGGTGAGCGCTTTGAGGTAGCCGGCCGTGCCGTCGGTTGAGCCGTTGTCCCAGATCACGATCTCGCGGGTGGCGGGCGAGGTTCTGCCGAGCACGTTCTCAACGCACTGGCGAAGCAGGTGCACCCGTCCGCAGGTGAGCACGACGATTGCGATCGTCGCCTCGGTGGTGGTTGGTGCGGCTCGGTCATTCATGGGCATCGACTCCGTCGCGTCGTGATCAGTGCGCCTGCAGGGCCCGCGGTATGAGGCGCCGCGACACCGGAAGCCGCATCGACAGCAGCCGCAGCGCGTCCGACAGGGTGTCACGCTCTCGCGCTACGCAGACCAAAAGGAAGGCGGCGAGGCCGGTGCAGACGGTGGCCGCGATCCTCACGGGCCATGGCGTCGCGGCCGCCTCGCACAGCCGATAGACCGTCTCCTCGGCGATCAGCAGCGCGATCGCGGCCAGCAGCACGCCGGCGAACGCCGAAGGCAGCGACGAGATCGGGGTGCCGAGCATTCGCGCGACCAGGGCGAGGTAGATCGTCATGAAGGTCAGCGTCGAGATGCCGAGGCCGACCGCCATGCCGAGCAGGCCGAACCGAACGCCGACCACGAACGCCACGAGGTTGAGCGCGAACGACAGCGCGCTCATTCGCAGGTAGATCTTCATCCGGCCCACCGCCTGGACTGCAGCGTCGGCGACGCCCTGGATGCTCAGCAGCGCGCACACCGGGGCCAGCACGCGGATTATGGGGACGGCCGCATCCCAACGGCGGCCGAACAACAGGCGCACCAGATCGGGCGCGGTCGCTGTAACCGTGAGCATGAGCGGCGCGAAGACCAGCAGCAGCAGCCGCGTGGCGCGGACCCAGTTGGCCGCGAGTCCGGGGGTGTCGCTCTGCATCCGCGCGAACGCCGGAGACAGCAGCTGGTGGATCGGCGCGGCCAGGCGCGAGAGCGGGACCAGGATCACGCTGTAGGCGAGGCTGTAGACGCCCAGCGCCGCTTGGCCAAGCACGCGGCCGACGAGCACGTTGTCCGCGTTGGTGTTGAGCGTCATGAAGGTCACTCCGCCCACGAAGCGCAGGCCGAACGGTCCAAGCTCACGCAGGCTGCGCCAGCGGAAGACCAAGCTGGGTCGCCAACCGCCGAGCGCCAGCAGAAGCGCGGTGGACACCGCGGCGCCGGTGACGTCGCCGATGATGATCGCCCATGGCCCTCCGCCGAGCAGCGCGATCGCGATCGTCACGGCCGCGGCCGCGACGCCGGCCGCCATGGTGCGAATCTCGAGCACCCGGAAGTTCATGCTGCGCACCTGCAGCGAGCGGTGCGTGGACCCCAGCCCAGTCAGCAGGAACGACAGCGAAAGCACGTCGAGGAGCGGCCGCACCTCGGACGTGTGATAGAAGGCCGCCGCCAGCGGCGCAACGCCGACGCAGATCGCGGCCATCGTCGCTCCGAGTGCGGCGCTCGACCAGAACACCGTGCTGCAGTCGGCCTCGGTGACCGTCTCCCTCTGCACGAGCGCCAGGCCCAGTCCGCCGTCCGAGTAGCTGATCACGAACGCGGACGCGACCTCCGCCATGGCCGCGATCCCGAACTGGCGCGGCGTCAGCAGCCGGGCCAAAAGGACGATGCTGATCATGCTCAGGGCCTGGGCCAGGCCCTGAGAGGCGAGCTTCCACACCAGCCCGGACATCACGCGGCCGAGCAGGTCCGGCCGTTCAGGGTCGGCTGGTTGCGCGCGCGCTGAGCCCATGGCGTGAAGACGGTAGGGCCGCCCCGGTCGGACCCCAACCGCCCAACGGGCAGGTGGGGGCTGGCCGTTGGTAGCGGTCGCAGCGCGCTGCGCGACCCTGGCCGTTGGCCCAGGCGACACCGGCCCGACCGGCCATTGGGACGAGGCGCGAGCCAGGCGGTGGCCGTTATGGTGCGGCGCGTGACCTCGTCTCAGACGGCGGCCGGCGGCTACGCCGTCCTTCACCGCGGGCGCCGTGCGGTCAGCCGATACGGCTGGCGCGGGCTGGCGCTCGAAGCTCTGCAGCGGCCCCTGAGGCCTGCGCTGGCGCCGCTTGCCGCCCGCCGGCTGGCCGCACGCGCGGACTGCCGCGAGAGCGTGGAGGAGCTGCTGGAGCTGGCGTTCACGTTCGACGCGTTCGGCATCACCCTCAGACCCCTGCAATCGCGCTGGGAGTTGCGGCGGCTGCTCGCAGAGGTGGCACGCCTGCGCCCCGCTTCGATGCTCGAGATCGGCACCGCCAACGGCGGGACCCTGCTGGCCCTGGCCCGCTCTTGCGCCCCCGATGCCTGCGTGATCAGCGTCGATCTCCCCGGTGGAGCCTTCGGAGGCGGCTATCCGCGCTGGAAGCGACCCATATACGAGGCGTTCGCCGCTACCGGCCAGCGGCTGCACCTGCTCAGGGGCGACTCCCACGGCCCCGAGATGCTCTCGGCGGTGGCCACGCTGCTCGAGGGCCGGCCGCTCGACTTCCTGTTCATCGACGGCGACCACAGCTACGAGGGGGTGCGCTCCGACTTCGAGCGCTACGGCGCGCTGGTGCGTCCGGGTGGCCTGATCGCGCTGCACGACATCGTGGCACCGACCGCCGACAGCGCGCCGGTGAACGATCCAGGCGAGGTTCCCAGGTTCTGGCAGGAGCTGGTCCGGGAGCTCGGCGGGGAGACGATCGTGGACCCGCAGGGGCACGGCTGCTTCGGCATCGGCCTGGTCCGTATGCGATGACCTCCGTCGGCGGCGAGTGGCTCTGAGCCGGTGCGCTTCGCGGGCTCGGCGCTTGGCCTGGTGGCGGCCCTCGCAGCCCTGATCGTGGGCTTCACCCATCACGGCCGCCGCCACAGCTGCTCCGTCGCCTCGCTGGCATGCCTGGCAGAGCGGCCGGGCGGCATCTACGTGGCCCAGGCGCCGCGGGGGCGGGGGACGGGCGCACGTTGCGCCGACGCCCACGGGATCGATTGGCTCGACAGCCCCGCGGCATGGAGCCGGCGACGCGGGCGCGTCCACCCCGGAAGCGTCGTCCACCTGTGCGGCACGATCACCTCGACGCTTCGCATCCGCGGAGCAGGCGCGCCGGGCCTGCCGGTGACGATCGTCTTCGACCCGGGCGCGAAGCTCAGCCAGCCGGTCTGCGACCCATGTCTGCAGGCCGACGGCGCCAGGTATCTGACGGTCTACGGCTGGCATGGCGGCACGATCGAGAGCACCGAGGACGGCTCAACGCTGGCCCATCACACCCCGGCGGTCGGCATCGACGCGATCGGCTGCCGGGCTTGCACGTTCGCCGATCTGACGATCGCGAACATGTACGACCACACCTCGCCGTCGGACTACTCGATCGACCAGACGCAGGACAACGCGATCCGCTTCTCCGGCAGCGACGTGACGATCGCGGGCAACCGCATCCACGACGTCGGCTGGGCGCTGTATGCGATCTGGCGCGACGGGGACGGCCGGGTGCGCATCTTCGGCAACCGCATCTGGCGAGTGGACCACGGGTTCGCCTCGACCGCGGGTTTCGCCGGCGGCTCGATCGGGCCGATCTACTTCTACGACAACTGGGTCGGCGACTTCGCCAACTGGGACACGTTCGGCGACGCGTATCACCACGATGGAATTCACTGCTACACAGCGGACGGCGTGGGGACGGCTGCGCACTACTCGGGCCTGTACATCTACGACAACCGCTTCGGGGGGTCGGTCGGGGCCGACGCGACCGCCGACATCTTCATCGAGGGGGCGCCGCGACACGACACGCAGGACACGCCCTGCGCCGATGCGGGCTCCCGGGTCTACATCTTCAACAACGTGCTGACGAGCACCGACAGGGTCACCGACAACGCCTACCTGTCGGACTCCGCAGGAGGAGGCGGCGTGTACAACAACACGGTCGTGGGGCACGACAACCGCACGTCGCTCGGGGGCTGCGGGGGTTACGGCGATCAGCCACCGGGGGGAAGGGTCGCGTTTGAGAACAACGTGCTCAGCACCTGCGACAACCTCATGAACGGCGCCTCGCAGGGGGACTTCCTGGCGGGAAGCCCCGACTACGACGTATACGCGGATGGCGGCGTCAACAGCTTCGTGTGCAACGGGCGCTTCTTCCCGTTTTCGCGCTTCCGCGGCTGGAGAGCATGCATCGGCGCAGATCGCCACTCGCGCGCAGTGCGAAGCGCTCGGCTTGCGTCCGACGGGGCCCCGGAGCAGGGCTCCCCGGTGATGGGCGCCGGCGTGAACCTGACCTCGCTGTGCCACGGGCCGCTCGTGCCGCTATGCCGGACGATAACCGGCCGCCAGCGCCCGCGCCGCGGGCCCTGGAACGCGGGCGCCTACTGACTCAGCGAGCGCCGGCGTCGAGTACGGGCCGCGATTTCGGCGGCCGTGCGCGATGCCGCATACCAGCTTCCTGAAACGAACCGCATCGTCGGGCCGAAGCTGCGTGCGGCCGGGGCGCCGAGGATGTGCAGTCCGTCCACCGAGCTCTCAAGCCCCCGGCGCAGCTGTGGATAGCCGTCGACCACCCGCAGGCGGTCGAGGATCGACGGGTGCAGGAACGGATAGCGGCGCACGTCGATCCGGTAGCCGGTGGCAAGCAGCAGGTGGTCGACACGGCGGACGGTGCCGTCGGAGAGCTCCAGGCGCAGGCCCCCTGCATCCGGATGAGCGCGGCGAACCTCCGTGGCGAGCGTGATCGTGACCCCGTCGAGCCTGACCTTCACGAAGTAGGAGCATGCTGGACGGATCGACCGCTGCGCGATGCGCTCGCGCGTCTTGGCCGGCAACAGCCTGAGCAGCGCGGGCGTGGCGACCAGGCGGCTGTACCACAGTGGGCCCACGTCGGTGGGGGCGTACACGATCCGGCCCAGAGGGCCCATGAAGTGAATGGGCGACCAGCTGCGCAGGAAGGTAATCTGCGGCGCCCGCGCGATCACCTCCACCTCCGCCGCGGCGCGCTCGCGCATCAGGACGGCCGACTCAAGCGCGCTCTGGCCGCCACCGACGATCGCGACCCGCCGCCCTGCGAACCGGGACAGGTCGCGCTCGATTGAGATGTGCGAGGCGAGCTGCGCCGGAAGGTCTGAGAAGCGCTCGGGCACGTGCGCAAAGTCCGCGATGCCGCATGCGAGGACGACGCGGCGCGCGGTGACGCTGGTGCCGTCGGCCAGCACCAGCTCGAAGCCTCCACGACGTGCGGCCAGGGAGGCCACGAGGCGCCGGTCGAGGTCCGGGACGGCGTCGCGCGCCACCCACATCCCGTATTCGACGAAGCGGCGCAGGGCGACCGGGTGGGCGAGGCGGATGCCGGTGCGCGCGGCGTAGGCCGACAGCGAGTACGGCCCGCCGCCGGGCTCGATCAGGTTCGTGGCGCGGGTGTTGGAGCGAAGCAGCATCCCCTCCGGCATCCCTCGCCAGAACGCGAAGGGCTCCCCGAACACGCTCGCCCGGATCCCCGCGCGCCTCAGCTGCACCGCCGCCGCCAGGCCGTGGGGCCCCGCGCCGATCACCGCGACGTCCAGGTCGCTCCGGGACGGTGCCGCCATCGGCCCGTTCGTGACGGCCGCCGACCGCCGAGCGCGCGAGACCGACCCGACGCTCACCGGCGCCCGTCCCGGTAGGCGACTCTACCCTCGCCGGCGGCCGGGCCGACGATCCTCCAGCCGTCGTCCGATGCCATCAGACGGGAGGCGGCTCGGCGCCGCCACCAGGCGCTGATCTCGCGTGGCAGCGCTCGCCAGGCGCTCTCATCCTCAGAGAAGCGCTCCAGAAAGCTCCTATAAGCGCCGCGAATCCGCTCGTCGTGCATGTAGTCGGGATGCGTGTCGATCACCGCCAGCCCCTCGTGGGCGCGCAGGAACTCGGTCTTGCGCATCCACACGGTCCCGTCCTCGTGGTCAAGGATCACGAACAGCGTGTGATCGTGGGGGAGCGTCAGCGGCAGCTCGACGACCTCGCCGTTGAAGAACGGAAGCCAGCTGCAGCAGCCGCCGTCCTGGGGCTCGAACGGGTCGGTGTCCGGCCAGGAGGAGTCGTACTCGAAGTCCAGCATCCGCATCCACTCGGGATGGCGGTGCAGGGCCGCAGAGCGAAATCCGACCGAGCCCCACGTGCGCGCGGCGCGGTGGGCCTCGGGCAGCCGTCGCTCCCAGGTGCGCCTGGACTCCAGGTCTCGGCCGTCGTGGTGGACGCCGTGGACGCCCACCTCGAAGCCGTCGCAGACCAGGTCGCGCACCAGCTGAAGGTCGACGTCGTAACGGCAGGGAACGAGGTTGAAGGACGAGCGCACGCCGTGGGCGCGCTCGAGCTCCAGGATCGGATCTATTGCCTCAAGCCCCGCCGCGTGCTCGACGTCGTGGGTGAGCGCGAGCGCCCACCGGTGGCCGTCAGGCCACGGGGCCATGCACGGAATCGGCGCGCCGTTGGCGCCGGCGAGGATTGCGAACAGCAGGTCAAAGAGGTCGTGCAGGCAGGTCTCGATCGGCCAGCGAGGAAAGCGCGCTCGCGCCTGCAGCTGCGCGAAGCGCTGCCTGAGGAAGATCTGGGCCGAGCGCGGCAGCAGGGGTCTGCCGCCGTAGTAGGCTCGCATCAGCGACAGCCTCGCCCGCCGGCGGCGACCGCCCTGCACGCAGCTCAGGTAGCCCTCGCCCCAGAAGCTCTCGATCGCCTCGTCCGGATCGAACGGGATCAGCACGCTCCCGTCGGGCCGCTGCCAGATCGAGCCCAGGACTTGCCCACCCGGCGACCTGATCTCGCGTTCGCGCCGCCAGCTGCCTCCGAGCACGCGCAGGATCAGCCTGGCCTCCGCGTCGCCGGCCACCCGTGCGAACAGCGGAATCTGCCGCGCCCCGTCCACGCCCGCCACCAGCGCGGGCGCCGGCTGCGCGTGTGGGCGCCGCAGCCAGTGCACGCGCGCCTCAGTGCCGGGCAGCCTCAGATGGGCGATCCCGGTCTCGGCGCACAGCGGGTCGACCTCGTAGGGGACCCGGAAGTGCTCGAGGAAGACCGAGCGCGTGCTGCAGCGAAACGCGCACCAGCCCGCGCACCCGGCCTGCTCGAGGGCATCGTCCATCGACTCAAGGCTGGTCATCGCCCTGCACCGGTCCGCCAGCTCATGCGCCTGCACCCGTCCACCATCTCGCGGCGCACGCTAGGCGGGAAGGCGCAGGCGCCAAACGGCCGATGGGACAGGACCGATTGCCCCGCGACCTTTCGACCTACACAAGCGGCCAGTCTTCGAACCTGATCGGGCCACGGCTGGCCGAACGGCGGTACCCGGCGCCGCCCTCAAGGGCTAGGGTGCCGGTCTCTTGAGCGCCGACGCACGCATAGGGCCGCCACTGGCGGCAGGAACCGGTCCGGGTGACCGCACGAGCCGCCGTCCGACGCCCGGCATGTCGGTCGCCGCAGTGGTGCCTCACTATCGCGAGGCGGCGGACTCGGTCCACCGCACCGTGGCCGGGATCGTTGGTCAGAGCCTCCCGCCAAAGCAGGTCGTGCTGGTCGACGATGGATCGCCGCGGCCAATCCACCTCGACGCGCCTTGGGCCGACTTGGTCCGCCGCGCGCGCTTGGCGGAGAACATGGGTGTATCGGCAGCTCGCAACCTGGGAGCGGCGTGCACGAGCGGCCGCTTTCTGCTGTTTGTCAACTGCGACGTCGTCCTGGCACCCGATTGGGTCCGGCGCGCGGTCCACTTCATGCTTGAGCACCCGGACGTGGCGCTGGTCGGCGGCGCGGTCGTCCCGCGCGTCGGGCGGCCCGCGGTCCGCCGTTGGCGGCTCCAGCACATCGAGACCAGGGTGCACAGGGTGGCGCCGCCCGCGCCGGTCAGGCAGGGGTGGATCGTCGGCCACGCGATGCTCGTGCGACGGTCGGCCTTCGAGCGCATCGGGGGGTTCGACGCTCGCTTCCGCAGCGCGGGCGATGAGGTCGACCTGTGCGTCCGCCTGTGCGCGGCCGGGTTCGGAGTCTTCCACCTCCCGTTCGTGGTTGCCGACAGCTTCGAGCCGGCGACGATCGAAACCATGGCGCGCAAGTCGGTGCGAAACAGCGGCTGGAGCCTTGGCCGTACGGGTCCGCCCTGCGCCGCCACGCGTCCCCTGCGCCCGCTGCCCGCTGCTCTCTCGACGCTGGGCGTGCTGGCCGGGCGCGTTGCCAGGGACGTGCTCAGAGGCCGCCCGCTGATGCTGCTGCTGGACTTAGCGGTGGCGGCGCGCAGCCTCGTGCTCATCGGGCGCGCAAGCACGGCACCGGGGGTCCGCAGCCCGGCGGCGCGGCGGTTGGTCCGCCGGCGGCGCCCCGCGTGAGCCAGCCTCAGTAGGCGCCGGCGTCCCAGCTGCCGCTGGTCGGCCTGGGGCTGCCGGCGGTCGTGGAGCCCGCGCCGCCCCCGGCCGGCGGGCCGGTGTAGGTGGTGCACAGCGCGCCCAGGCCCGGGGTTGGCTGGCTCTGGCAGAGGCTCGTCAAGTTGGCTCCAGCGCCCGCGACGGGCGAACCGGACTGCGGGCTTCCATCGCCGTTGAGCAGCGCGCTTGCGACCGTCTTGGAGTGCTGGTCGAAGCCCGGTGCTGTGCCACCCGTGTCGCTCTCCAGACAGCTCTGCCAGCTTGAGAACTGGCTGAAGTTGTAGAAGTTGGTGGTGCCGGCGGTGGTGCCGCAGGTGAAGCTGTTCGATCCTCCGTCGGCGTAGACATTGTAGTCAGGGCTTCCTGAGAGGAATGCCCCGTTGGGGCTGCCGGACTGGGTGACGAGGTTGTCGCAGTTGGAGAGGACGTTGTTCTCGAATGCGATCTCGGCGCCCGCCTGCTCCCAAGAGTACCCCGCGCATCCACCCACATTGTTCGTGTTGCTGGCACCCATGACCGTGTTGTTGTACACGCCCCCCGCGATCGATGCGGTCCCCATGTAGGCGTTGTCGGTCGGCTGATCGGAGCTCGAGATGACGTTATTGAAGATGTAGACGACCGAGGTGCTGTCGGCGCACGGCGTCGAGCTGGAGCTCGATCCGCCCTCCATGAAGATCTGACCCGTTGCATCCTGTCCCACGGTGCCGTCGAAGCGGTTGTCGTATATGTACAGGCCCGCGTAATGGGAGGGGCCAGCGCCGCCGTCGGAGGTGTAGCAGTGGATGCCGTCGTGGTGGTAGGCGTCCGAGGTCGTGTCCCAGTTGGCGTAATCGTGCAGGTGGTTGTCGTAGAAGTAGATCGGTCCGATCGACCCACCGGCGAAGCCCGAGGTGGATGCAAACCCGTGGTCGACGTTGTAGATGTCGTTGCCGTAGATCGAGTCGTTCCCGTTGCCGTTGGCCCACTCGGCGTACAGCGCCCAGCCCACGTCGTGGATCGTGTTGTCGGCGATCGTCAGGTCGCTGCCAGAGAAGACGATCGCGTTGTCCATCGTCTGGTCGACGGAGGTGTCCGACGACGAGGTGTGGACGTATAGGTTTGCGATCGTGAGGTTCTCGAACGTGCATCCGGTGCAGTTGAGCGCCCAGATCCCCTGCGCATGCTGGCCCTGGTCGGCGAGCCCGCTGCCCAGCGCGGTCGCCTGGATGCTGACGCCGTTGTTCTCGCCGTTGAGGGTCAGGTAATGCTGACCGTTGGTGTTGATCGCGGCGCCCTGATTCCAGTTGGGTGATGAGAGCGTCGCGCCCGGCTGCCATGCGATCGTGATCGGTGCGGAGCTGGTACCCGAGCCGTAGGCGACGAGCGGTGTGGAGATGGTGCCGCACAGGTTGACGGTCGTGTTGGGGCCGATCTGGCCGGTTCCGCTTCCCCAGCTGGAGGAGCTGTCAAACCACGAGACCGGCTCGGCGTTCGAGCAGCTTGACCCGTTCGCGGTTCCCGTGGAGGTCTGGGCGACGTACAGCTGCGGGTCGGTGCCCCCTCCGCCGCCCGAGGAGGAGCTCACGACCGCCGTCTGAGCCGAGGTGGCCGTGCTCGAGCCGGCGGAGTTCGTGGCCGTGACCTGGGCGCGCAGCGTGTCGCCCCCGTAGGAGGACTGGATCGTGTACGAGCTCGCGGTGGCGCCCGAGATTGGGCTGCAGCCTGCGCCGGTGCTGTCGCACGCCTCCCACTGGTAGGAGTAGGCGGTGGGGCTGTTGGACCAGCTCCCGGTGGTGCTGGACAGCACGTCTCCGACCTGGGGGGTGCCGGATACGGTGGGCGGCGAGGTGTCGGCGGGAGGCGAGAGCGTCTGAGTGGCGGCGCCCTGGACGTAAATGGAGGCCGGGCTCACGTTGTACTCGGTGCCGGGGGAGTAGCTGGCCGGCAGAGAGGACAGCCCGGTGGCGCTCTCGACGTAGCTTGCCGACGAGCCGCCGGAGGTGTCCAGGTAGTCGAGCTGGCCGCCGGTGCCCAGCAGCGCGAGCCAGTATGAGGTGCCCGCCGTCAGCGTCGTGGAGGAGATCGGGACGTCGTTCCACGCCCCGGGGGTCACCGCCGTCGACCGGCCGCTGGCCAGCAGCGTGCCGGGTGCCCCGCCGCTGTCGCTGTAGATGCCGACGGTCAGCGTCGTGGCGGTGGTGGCAGACGTGAGGTACAGCTGGATGTCCGACGTCGTCCCGGATGCGCTCGCCACGTACTGAAAGGCCTGAGCGGTGCCGGCGATGTTGCTGTCGGCGCTCGGAGCGAGCGCGGTGTCGCCGACCAGCTCGGTCAACGAGCCGCTGGAGCCCCCGGTGCCGCCGGTGCCGCCGGTGCCGCCCGTGCCTCCGCTGCCGCCCGTGCCCCCGGTGCCGCCCGTGCCCCCGCTGCCACCTGTGCCGCCGGAGGTGACCGGACCGGCGGGCGCGGTGACCGTTGCGGTCGGGGCGGACGCGGCGGTCGTGGAGCCTCCCAGGTTCGTCGCCGTCACGAGCGAGCGGACCGTGTGGCCGACGTCCGACGCGCCCAGCAGGTAGGTCGCCGCGGTTGCGCCTGGGATCGCCGTGCAGGCCGAGCCTGTGCTGTCGCAGTCCTCCCACGCGTAGGTGTATACGGTTGCGGTGCTGGTAAACCAGGACCCGTTAGAGGTCTGCAGCTCGTCTCCCTCCTGCGGGGTGCCGGTCACGACGGGCGCGCTCTCCAGACGCGGCGGGTGGGGCTTGAAGCGTGTGGAGCCCGAGGGATCCGCGGCGGCCGTCCCGCCGAGGGAGGCCGTCTGCGCAAGCGGCACGCCGGTGACGCTCGCCGCGAGCGCGCAGGCCGACGCCCGTGAGCCGGACCGCCATCTGGCGGGCAGGCTCGTGAGGTCGGCCTGCGCGGAGGTCTCGCTTGCGCAGCTGGGCGAGGTGCTCGCCCTCACCGAAAGGCGCCCGCCGATCCCCAGCACGGCAAGCCAGTAGCGCCGCCCGGCTCGCAGGGCCGCCGCTCGGATCCTGACTGTCACCCAGGCACCCGAGGACGGAACTCTCAGGGTCCCGGAGGCCAGCCTGATCGTGGGGTGCGACTGCGTGCCGGCGTACAGGCCGACGAGCAGCCTGCGCGCCCGGTTTCGGCGGCCCACGAAGATGCGCACCGCACGGGCCGTGCCGCTTTTGCGCGCGGTGACCGAGAACGCCTGGGCGCGTCCGCCGCGCAGCGCGGTGGCTTGTCCGGCACGGGCGCTGCGGCCGAGGACGACGACTCGCTGGGGGCGGTGCGAGCGCCCCGCCGCGGCCCGCCGGCGGGCGCGCTTGCCCGGGATCCGCTGGCGAGCTTCCGCGCGCACCGAGAAGGCCGCGCGAGCGGCCGGCGTGGCCGGCCGAGCGTCCGAGGCCAGCGCGCCCGTGGCGGTGATCGCCATGCACGCGGCGAACGCGAGTGCGCCGGCGCGCGCGCGGGAGCTCCACCCGGTTTGGGTTCCCATGTTGGCTGGCGAAGCGGGCGCCATCGGTCCGGGCATCGGCTCGTGCGGCGGGCGCATGAACCCGCCGAGCGGGTAGATCGACCGAACGTCCAGCCCCTCGCATCGACCAAACGTCCAGCCGACGCGCGGGCGTCGGCTGGCCCGCGGGCCGTGAGAACGGGCGCTCGCCGGCCGTTGCTCCTGTCAGACGGCAATGTGCGGAATCGCGGGACAGGTGGCGTCGCCCGGCGGCACGCCAGTGCAGCGGAGCGTTCTGGAGGCGATGTGCGCCGCCATGGAGCACCGCGGCCCAGACTCACGCGGACTGTTCGTCGACGGCGACGCGGGGCTGGGGATCCAGCGCCTGCGGGTCGTGGACCTTGTGACCGGCGATCAGCCGATCCACAGCGAGGACGGCTCGGTGGTCGTCGTCCTAAACGGCGAGATCTACAACTTTCGCGAGCTGCGCGCCCGCCTGCGCGCGCGCGGGCACCGGCTTAGTACCGAGGGCGACACCGAGGTCATCGCGCACCTCTACGAGGAACACGGCATCGACTGCGTCTCGCACCTGCACGGCATGTTCGCGTTCGCGCTGTGGGATCGCGCCCGCCGGCGGCTGCTGCTGGCTCGAGACCGGATCGGGAAGAAGCCGCTCTACTACGCGCTGCTGGACGGCGGGATTTCGTTCGCCTCCGAGCTGCGGGCGCTGCTCGAGGATCCCCGCGTGCCCCGCCGCGTCGATCCGTGCGCGGTCGACCGGTTCCTCGCCTACGGCTACATCCCGGCCCCAGACTCGATCTTCGCGGGCGTGCGCAAGCTCGCACCGGCGCACACGCTGGTGCTGGAGGACGGGTCGGCCGAGACCGCCCGCTACTGGCGGCTGGACTACTCGCGCAAGCTGCACATCTCAGACCCGCGAGAGCTGGTCGAGCCCATCCGCGAGCATCTGCTGCGCGCCACGCGCTGCCGGATGATCGCCGACGTGCCGCTCGGTGCGTTCCTGTCTGGCGGGATCGACTCCTCCGCCGTGGTCGCCGCGATGGCGCGGGCGAGCCCGGATCCCGTCAGGACGTTCTCGATCGGGTTCGACCGCGCGGCCTTCGACGAGCTGGCGCACGCGCGCCGCGTCGCCTCGATGTTCGGCTGCGACCACCACGAGCTGGTGGTGCGCGCGGACGCGATCTCGATCCTTCCGAGGATCGTCCGCCACTACGGCGAGCCATTCGCCGACGCCTCGGCGATCCCAAGCTTCCACCTGGCCGAGATGGCCCGTGCCCATGTCACGGTCGCGCTCAACGGCGACGGGGGCGACGAGACCTTCGGCGGCTACACGCGGTACGTCGCAAACGCGCTGGCGGCGCGGCTCGACGTGCTGCCCGGCTTTGCGCGTCGCGCGGCCGCGCGCCGTGCTCCGGGGCTCTCGGGCGGCGCCCAATCGGGGACGGTGGCGCGCCTGGGCCGCCTGGCCGCCGGCCTGCCGCTCTCGCCCGCGCAGCGCTACGAGCGATACGTGTCGATCGTCGACGCCGAACGGCGCGGCGGCCTCTACCGACCCGAGTTTCAGGCGGAGCTCTCTGGCGGCCCCGGTGAAGTGATCGCCGGGGCCTGGCGTGAGGCCTCCGGCGCAGACGTCGTCGACGTGATGCTTGAGGTCGACGCGCTCACCTACCTGCCCGGCGACCTGATCACCAAGATCGACATCGCGACCATGGCGCACTCGCTGGAGGCCCGCTCGCCGCTTCTCGACCAAGACCTGATGCAGTTCGCCGCCTCGATCCCGGCGGAGCTGAAGGTTCGCGGCCGCCAGAAGAAGTGGATCCTGCGGGAGGCGCTGCGCGGCTGGCTGCCCGACGACATTCTCGATCGTCCCAAGCAGGGGTTCTCGGTTCCGATCGGGGAGTGGCTGCGCGGTGAGCTGCGGGGGATCGTCCGCGACGTGCTGCTGGACCCCGGGACGCTCGCGCGCGGGTACTTCCGCCCGCGGGCCGTCGAGTGGATGCTGCAGCGCCAGGCGGCGGGCAGCGACGCCGACACCAAGCCGGTGTGGGCCCTGTTCGTGCTGGAGCTCTGGCACCGGGAGATGCTCGACGGCGACGGGGCGTCGGCCGCGCTGGAGAGCCGTGCGAGGGTCGCGGTGTGAAGGCGAGCATCCTCGTCGTATCGCCGGTGCGAAACGAGGCGCGACACATTGAGCGCGTCGCCTGGGCGCTGGCCGCTCAGGAGCTGGCGCCGGAGCGCTGGATCGTGCTCGACGACGGATCCACGGACGGCACCGGGCGGCTGCTGAGGAGCCTGGCGGCCGGGATCGGCTTCATGGAGGTCCACGAGCTGGATGGGCGTTCGGCCCACTCCGGGGCGCGGGATCGGCTTGCCCGGGCGGCCGCGCCGCGCAACCTGAACGTCGGCCTGGCGATGGCCGACCTGCGACGCTACACGCACATCATGAAGCTGGACGGGGACATCGAGCTCCCACCCCACTACCTGCGCGTGCTGATGCGTCGCTTCGGCGCCGATCGGAGCCTGGGCCTGGCCGGCGGGGTGCTGGTGGAGCCACAGCCGGACGGCTCGATGCGCCCGCTCAGGATCCCCCAACACCATGTTCACGGCGCCGTCAAGTGCTGGTCCAGAGAATGCCTGCAGGCCATCGGAGGCGTGCAGGAACGGCTCGGCTGGGACACGATCGACGAGGTCTACGCGCGGATGCGAGGCTTTGCGACCGAGAGCTTCGAGGATCTGGTGGCCGTACACCACCGGCCGTGGGGGAGCGCGGACGGCGCCGTTCGCGGTCGCGTCAGGCTCGGAGAGTGCGCCTGGGTGACCCACTACCCGCCAAGCTGGGTACTGCTGCGCTCGCTCAGGCTCGCGTGCGCAAGGCCGCTGGGCGCAAATGGGGCCGCCTACCTCTACGGCTACGCGGCGGCCGCCGCCAGAAGGCGACAGCGCGTGGAGGACCCCGAGTTTCGGCGCTTCGCCCGCAGGGAGCTCAGACAGCGGCTCTTCAGGCTGGCCGCGGGGCGCGGGGATGGGACCGTGGCCGCGCAGACGGAAGGCCCTCGACTCGCTTCGCCTGGCGCGATCCTGGGCGCCGATCGTTAGCTGTTAGCGCATCGACGGCGGTGCGCCGGCGCATCCACGGAGCGCGCCGCCCCGGGGTGTTGCTAGCCCGTCGACGCCGTGCGCCAGCGCAGCGACGGTGGCGCGCTCAGGCCAAGCGCCACGGCCAGCGCGCGTGCCTCGCAGCGCACGCGCGGCGCGGTCGGCCTGCCGGTGGCAGCCAGGCACAGAAGCGAGGTGATCCGCACGCAGTGGCCGAGGACAAGCGCGGAGCGGATCGGGATGCTTCCCAGGTGGCCGTGGTGCTTGAGTGCGAAGCGCCGCCGCGAATGCGCGAGCTCGGCCATGAGATCGCTGCGGTCGCGCCGGCCGGCGTGGTGGACGATCGTCATCAGCGGCAGATGTCGCACATCCCAGCCCGCGCGGTGGAAGCGATAGCACCAGTCGACCTCCTCCGAGTAGAGGAAGAAGCCCTCGTCCATCGGCCCCACCGCCTCGACCGCCTCACGGCGGGCGAGCAGGAAAGCCCCCACCACCCAGTCGACGCTGAGCTCCCGCTCGTAGCGCTCGGCCCTGGTCTCCAGCTCCTGAAGCGTGGCAAGGACGGGCCACCGGGCGGCGAACAGCGCCTCGCCGAGGTCGCGCAGAAACGACGGAAAGCGCCGGATCGAATGCTGCAGGTCGCCTTCGGGGCACAGCTGAATGACGCTGGCCAGCCCCACGCACGGTCGCTCGTCCATCGCGGATACCAGCTCGGCGAGCGATCCACGGGCGATGTCCACGTCGGGATTGAGCAAAAGCAGGTGGCGTCCGCAGGCCAGGCGCAGGCCCACGTTGTTGGCGGCCGCAAAGCCGCGGTTGGCGCAGCGCACGACGCGCACGAGCGGAAGCTCGCGCTCGATCGCGTCCGGCGTACCGTCCCCCGAGCCGCTGTCGACCACGATCCACTCGGCCTGGATCGGACCGGTCGCAGCGAGCGCCGAGCGCAGGGTCGCAAGCGCGCGCTCGCGACCGTTGTGGGTCACGACGATCACGCTCAGATCCGGGTTGACCGGCACGGCCGACGCGGGTCCGCTCAGCCGACGCCCGCTGCGTGCGCCAGCGAGTCGCGGCGCCGAAGCAGCCCGGGCTCCTCGCCGTGGATCGCCGCGCGCACCGCGGCGGTCAGCGCCTCCCCGTGCAGCGGTCGGGGCGCACCGCGGCTTGAGGCCGACTCGACCGCGGCGCGCAGCTGCAGGCCATCGGTTGCGATCACCACGGTGCCGCGGCGGGCCAGCTCAAAGGCCAGCTGCGTCTGGTGGTCGTCGACCGTCTCTCCGTGGCGCGCGAGGCGGGGGAACACGATCGGCACATGACCGGCCTGAAGCGCGCACATGATGCTGCCCACCCCCGCGTGGCTGACCACGAGGTCGGCCTGCGCCATCAGCTCGAGGATGCGGCCGAATGGCAGGAAGTCGTGGGCGGCGGCGCACGGCGGTGGCTTTGAGGGTCCGTGCTGGACGATCAGCTCGGGCGCCGGGAGGAGCTCGAGCGCGCGCATCAGACGCTCGAATGGGACCGGGCTTGATCCGACGGTGACGAAGATCACACCAGGCTCCCCACGTAGATCGCGCGCCTGGGTCGGCGGCTCTGGGGCCACTGTACGAAGAACGCGTGCGCCAGCGGGTACACCAGGCGCCCGGTGAGCGCCGGCCCGCTCACGCGCGTGAAGCTCTCCACGTAGACGAGCCGCACGCCCAGAAGGCGCCCGACGACGAAGAACGGGACCGCCAGGCCCGCCCCTGTCGAGAGGATCACATCCGGCCTGTAGGCCCGGACCAGCCGCCAGGCGAGCCTCAGGTTGCGAAGCAGATTCGGCAGGTTGCGCGAGGTCGGTGCGTGCGCAAAGACCACGTCGCGACCGTCGAGCAGATAGCTCGAATCCGGGTTGCGCAGCGTGACCCACCGGTGCTCGAGATCCTCCCAGGCGGGGCGCAGCGCCAGCATCTGCATCAGGTGCCCCCCCGGACAGGCGACCAGCAGGATGCGCCGCGGCGCAGGCGTCATCTCCGTGCCCCCTGCACGTCCGGTTCCTCGAGCGCGGCCGGCGCCGCTTGCCCGGTCGGTTGCTCACGCGTGTCCGGCACCTCCCGCGCGGCCGGCTGCTTACGCGTGGCCGGCAGCTCCCGCGCGAATGGCGCTGTGCCTGCGCCCGCCGCGTCGCCCAGCGACACGAGTGCCAGGCCCAGCTCGCGAGCCGATGCCGCAATCGGTGCGATCGCCTCCACGGTCGGCCGCGCGCTTCGCCGTCGCGCGTGGCGCGCCGAGTCGTGCAGCAGCACGATCGCCCCGTCTCGCAGCTGCGAGCGCACCCGCGCCGCGATCCGGTCGGCCCCCACCTCCTCCCAATCAAGGCCCCAGGCAGACCAGTAGACGGTTGTCAGTCCGAGCTTGTGGCAGGCGCCGGCGGCGGCGTCAGACATCTTGCCGTACGGCGGCCGGTACCAGCTGCAGCGCACGCCGAGCGCGTCCTCCAGCGCCGCCGCCCCCCGCGTGATGTCCTCGCGGCCGCGGGCGGGATCGGCCCGGTCCTGGCGTATGTGATCGAAGCCGTGCAGGCCGACCTCGTGCCCGCGCTGGATCACCTCTGAGGCCAGCTCGGAGCTCTCGGTCACGCGTGAGCCCAGCATGAAGAACGTGGCCCGCGCCCCGGCTCGGTCAAGCTCGTCCAGCACCGCCGGCGTCGCGTCCGCGTCCGGGCCGTCGTCGAAAGTGAGCACCGCCGTGCCCGTCCCCGGCACGCGCTCGATCCCGGGATGAAGCCGCCAGCGCCGTGCTCGGCCCGGATGCAGCTCGTAGAGCCGCTCCCGGGCGGACCTCGGCAGCGCCGCGCGCAGCAGGTCGCCGGCGCGCGGAGGGGTCACGGCCTGGCCTCGCGTCCGGCGGTGCGCGCACGGGTCACCGGGTGGCCTCGCGTTCGGTGGCGCGCGGAGGGGTCACCGTGTGGCCTCGCATCCGGCGGTGGGCCCGCGGAACCGCCACCGCTGAGAAGGCGCAGACCATGGGCCTTGGAACGTAGGGCGACGCCGGGCCCATGTCGCCGCCCGTCGGGCCAGGCGCCAGCGGCGACCCGCTGGACCATGGGCCAGGCACCGTGTTCCCAAGTCGCATCACGCCGTGGCCGTCCGCTGTCGGAGGACCTGGAGCGGCGTGCGCAGCAGCAGCCGCAGGTCAAGCCACAGCGACCATCCACGCACGTACGCGACATCCATCTCCAGCGCCTCGCGAAACGTGCAGTTGGCGCGCGCGGTGACCTGCCACAGCCCCGTGATCCCCTGCGGCACGGTGAAGCGCTCCATGTGGTGCGGCTCGAAGTTCTCCGTCTCATACGGGATGCACGGTCGCGGCCCCACCAGCGACATGTCGCCGCGCAGCACGTTGATCAGCTGCGGGAGCTCATCCAGGCTCGTGCGGCGCAGGCCGCGTCCGAAGGCGGTGACGGCGTCGGAGCGGTCCAGCTTGTACATGCCGGGTGCGGCCATCCGGTCTGCGCCGGGGAGGCTCGACTCGCGGACCGCGGCACGATGCACCTCCGGGTCGGTGTCGACCCTCATCGTGCGGAACTTCAGCGCCGTGAACTCCCTCATGTTGGCGCCCAGCCGCGTCTGGCGAAAGAACACCGGCCCGTCTGAGTCAAGCCGGATGCGGATCGCGATGTAGGCGAACAGCGGCGACAGCGCCGCCAGCGCGACCGCCGACAGGACCAGGTCGAGCGCGCGCTTGGTCGCGCGCGCCAGCGTCGAGGCGTGGTTGGGGGGAAGGCCCAGCAGCGCCAGCCCCTCCACGGCGTGGACGGTCACCATCGGGCCGACCAGCTCAAACAACCTCGGCACCAGGTCGATCTGCACCGGGAACGCACGCAGCTGCCGCAGCAGCGCCAAAAGCTCGCGCTCCGGCTCGCGGGAGAACGCGATGATCACGCGCTCCACGTCAAGGCTCTTGACCACCTCCGCAAGGCGCTCGGGTCCGCCCAGGATCGCCAGGTGCTCGGGCAGGTCGCCGCGCCGCGCCTTGGGGTCGCGGTCGATGAATCCCACCACGTTGAGCCCGTACTCCGGATGCATGACGAGCTTGCGCGCGATCAGCTGGCCGACCTCGCCGGCTCCGAGGATCAGCGTGTTCTGGACGTAGGCGCGGGAGCGGCGACACAGCCGCCGGGCAACCGTCCGCCCGCTCGGCAGAAGGCAGATCGCCAGCAACCAGAACGTGATCAGCGCGAGCGTGCCGGGGCTCGTGCGACCCGTCAGGCGGGAGGCGACCAGCAGCAGCCAGACCCCGACCGTGACCAGGTGGAAGACCCCGACCACGTCGTCGGCCGTCGAGTGGTCGGCCTGCTCCTGGTCTGCTCGGTACAGGCCCTGCACCCTCGCGACCACCAGCCAGCACGGCAGGGTGGCGCAGAACACTGCCACCTCGCGGGTCGAGCCGAACGCCCCCGCGCTGCCCCACATCAGCGTGGTCAGCAGGTAGGCGACGCTCAGGCCCGCGAGGTCGGCCAGCATCAGGCTCCGCGGCACGAGCCGCAGCCGTCGCTCGAGGTCCGAGCGCCCGAGCAGCGAGCGACTGCGCTCATCCATCGCGGCGACCAGGTCGCCGGCGACGAACGTGTCGCCCGCGCGCGTTCCGGCCGGCGGGGTCGGCGAGCGGCGCGCGTTGATCGGCGTGACCGAGCTCATTCGGCGCGCAGGATGCAGCGGCCACCGCGCGCGCGCCAGGCCAGTATCGCGCTCGGGCCTCCAATCCACCCCTGCGAACGGGGCGGACCTGACCGAACGTCCAGCATCCTCAGGACGTGCCGCCTCTACGGTTGCCCGCGATGGTGTGCCACCACGGTTGCCCGCGATGAGCGGCGAGCCTGCCCCGGGCGCGGCCGCGCCCGATGCGCCGGCCGTCGCGCCGTCGCGCTCGGTGCAGGCGCGTCCCGCGGGCGGCATGCTCGGCCGGCGGGCGCTCGGCGGCATGGCCGCGCACCGCCCGCGTGAGCGCCAGAGCGCCGCATCGGCCGAGCGGGCTCTCGGCGCCTGCGACCCCGATCGCGCTCGGATGCTTCGCGGGCTGCGGGCCGGGCTGCTCGCTGCAGCTGCGCTGGTGCTCCTGCAGGCCGCGGCTCAGGCGTTGGACTATGGCGCTCTGGACCTGCGGATCCGCGCGCTGAACTCAGACAGCCACGCGAGCGTGTTCGGGATCGCGAGTCTGCTCGCCCAGGGAGTCGTGGCCGTGGCCGGTGCCCGGCGCGCATACCGGCGGGAGCGGGGGACGGCGGGGTGGCTGGCGCTGGCGGCGCTGCTGGGCGCGCTCGTGTTCGTGCGCGCGCTGGTGACCTACCGGGCGGCCGTGGTTGCCGTGCCGCTTGCGTGCGTGCTGGTGCTGATCTGCGCGCTGACCTGGCGCGACCCCCGCGCGGCCCGCGCCGTCGTCTGGGCGGCGCTTGCGCTGATGGGCGTGTCGCTGGCGCTGCACGAGGTCGGGCTGGCGGCCGACGCGAGCACCGCTAGCGACTACAGCTGGGCCTACCAGATCACGGCCATCGTCAAGCACGGCTGCGAGCTGGCCGGCTGGGTCCTCGCCGCGACCGGGATCGCGGCCGGCGGCGTCGGGCGGCTGCGCGCCGAGCAGGCCGAAGCCGCAGCGGGTCGGACCCGGGGCGGGCCGCGCCCGGAGCGGGCCGCGCCCTGAACAGGTCGCGCCCGGCCGGGTCCGGCTAGGCAGCCACCGCGGTGCGCCCGCCGAGGCTCTCGAGGCCGCGGGCGATCCCCTCGCGGATCAGCGAGAAGTGCTCGGGGCCGGCGGTCAGCGGCGGGGACACCGAGACCGCCGCCGCGCCGGGGCGCACCAGCACTCCCGCCGCTCGCACGGCGCGCGCCAGCTCGGCGACGACCTTTGGCCGCGCGGCGTCAAGGTCACGACGAAGCTCGACCGCGGCCATCGTGCCAACGCCGCCTCGCACCTCCTCCACGAGCTCGTGCCCGGCCAGCGGGGCCAGCGCATCAAGCAGCTCGCCTTCCAGCTCCCGCCCGCGCGCGACCAGCCCCTCTCGCTCCAGGATCCGCAGGTTGGCAAGCGCGGCGGCGCAGCAAGTCGGATGCCCCGCGTAGGTGGCGCCGTGCCGGAACACGGGGGCGCCGGGCGCGTGCCAGAACGGCTCGGCGACTCGCTCGCAGACCAGCACCCCGCCCAGCGGCAGATAGCCGCTGGTCACGCCCTTGGCGAAGACGACCATCGCCGGCTCGACCCCCCAGCGCTCGATCCCAAACCAGGTGCCCAAGCGGCCGAACGCGCAGATGACGGCGTCGACGACCAGCAGGATGCCGGTGCGCTCGCAGAGCTCCGCCACCCCCTCGATGTAGCCGTCGGCGGGCGGGAGCACGCCGCCGGCGCCGATCACCGGCTCCAGGAAGACCGCCGCCACGCGCTCGGCCCCCAGTCGCTCGACGGTCGCCCGCAACTCGTCCAGCGAGTCGTGGCGCACCTGGACGGTCTGGGGCAGCGGGCCGAACCCCTCCCTGTTGGAGGGCATCCCGCCCAGCGCGGTACCGAAGCCGTGCGTGCCGTGGTAGGACGCCGTGCGGCTGATCAGCACGGTGCGCTCCGGCTCGCCCAGCTCCCACCAGTAGCGGCGCGCGAGCTTGGCGGCGGTGTCGATCCCATCGCTTCCGCCCATGGTGAGAAACACCCTGGCCGGCATCGGCGCGCGCTCGGCGAGCGCCTCGGCCAGCTCGCTCGCCGGGGCGTTGGCGAGGTCGAAGAACGCCGGGTAGGCGGCCAGCCGCTGCATCTGCGCGGCCACCGCGGCGCGGATCTCAGCCCGGCCATGCCCGACGTTCGCGTACCACAGGCCGGCGGTCGCGTCCAGGTAGCGGCGGCCCGACGCGTCCCAGACCCAGACGTCCTCGGCGCGCTCGATCACCAGCTCGGCGCCGCGGACCGCCCCCATGTCTGCGTACGGATGCCACAGGCGGGTGTCGGCCATCGCGTCAGTCCAAACGGCCGACCGCGCCGAACGCTCGCGCGTCGCACGCTCGCGTCGCCGGTGGCCGGCGCGGATGCTACCGCCCGCGCGCGCCCGGGCCGCCCTTGAGCCCGCCGCGCCTGGCGCCCGCCGCCCCCCTACCGCCCGCGCGCGCCCGGGCCGCCCCCACGGGGTGCTCGGGCCACCTCTCCGCGTCCACTACCCCCGCGCGCGTCCGGGCGCGCTCCGGCGCCCGGCGCGGATCGCCGGTCAACGCAAGGTCTGAACCCCGCGTCCCGTTGATCGGGCATGTGCGGTATCGCGGGCTGTGTGCTGGCGCCGGGGAGAGCCCCGGAGCGACGTCGCCTGGAGGCGATGCGCGACGCGCTCGCGCACCGGGGACCGGACGACCGGGGCGTCGAGGTGGTCGGCGGCGTCGGCCTGGTCCACACGAGGCTCTCGATCGTCGATCTCAGCGAGCGCGGCCACCAGCCGATGGCCCACCCGTCGGGCCGCTGGTGGCTGTCCTACAACGGCGAGATCTACAACCACGTCGCGCTGCGCTCCGAGCTTGAGCGCGCCGGCGCGCGCTTTACAGGCACCAGCGACACCGAGACGCTGCTGTGGGCGCTTGAGCTCTGGGGCCCGGACGCGGTGACGCGCCTCAGCGGCCAGTTCGCGTTCGCCGCCCTGGACCTCCGCGGCCGCCGGGTGCTGCTGTGCCGCGACCGGTTTGGGGTCAAGCCGCTGTACGTGGCGCGCTCCGGCGGGGGCGTGTGGTGGGCGAGCGAGCCCGCGGCTCTGATCGCCGCCGGGCTTGACGTCCGGCCCGCCGCCACGGCGTGGCGCGATCTGCTCAGCGGCGCCTACCTGTGGGGAGAGTCGACGCTGCTTGAGGGCGTTCGCCGCCTCGCGCCCGGGGCCTGGACGGAGGTCTCGCTCACGGACATGCGCGAAACGACGCGCGTCTGGCACAACCCGGTCGACGACGTGGACGGGCAGCTCGCGTCGCGCCTGGCGGGCCGTTCGCGCTCGCAGCTCGCCGACGAGCTGCACGCCACCCTCCGGGAGGCCGTGCGGCGCACGCTGCTGGCCGACACGACGGTCGGCACGCTGTGCTCGGGCGGCGTGGACTCTAGCCTGATCACGGCGCTCGCGGCCGAGGGCATACCGGACCTGGTCGCCGTCGGCGCGAGCCACGCCCCGGACGGGCGGCTGGACGAGGGCCTTGCCGCCAGACGCGTCGCGGACGCGCTCGGGATCGGGCTTGAGCTTGTCGACGTGACCCCGCAGAGCTGGCGGGACGCGTTTGTGCGGGCGACGGTCCACCACGGCTCGCCGATCGCCAACGCCAGCGCCGTCACCGTCTCGCAGCTGGCCGAGCGCGCGCGCAGGTGCGGGATCAAGGTGTTGCTCACCGGCGAGGGGGCCGACGAGTTGTTCGGGGGCTATGGATTGGTGCATTCCGAGGCTCTGGGTGCGTTTCTGTCCCGCAGGCACCGCCTCGTGCGCGCGGTCGAGCCGGCGCTGTGGGCCGACCCCCGGCAGGCGCTGAACGCGCTGGCCGTCGCCCGGGGCGCGCGGCGGCTGGTGCGCGAGTCGCTCGGGCCGCCGGCCCCCTCACGCTGGCTGCCGGTTCTCACCCCCGACGGCGGGCACGAGCCCAGCCCGGAGTCGCTGAGCGCCTACGCGCACCACGGGGGCGCCAGAGGCGCACTGGAGGCGACGCTGCTCAGCCACCTGGACTACTCGCTGTGCTGGCTGCTCAACAGGATGGACGAGAACGTGATGCAGGCCTCAGTCGAGGCGCGGGTCCCGTTCCTTGAGCCCGACGTGGTGCGCCTGGTGCTGAACCTGCCGCTCGAGGCGCGCGTGGGACCCTGGTCGAAGGGCATCCTGCGTGACGTCGCGCGGCGGCTGCTGCCGTGGTCGATCGCCCACCGGCCCAAGATCTACGGCATGGCGTTCGACGCGCGAGCCTGGATCCAGGAGGCGGCCGATCCGGGCTTTCTCGCCGACGGAATGCTGCGCGATGCGCTCGGCATTCCGGCGGGCGAGCTCGAGCGCGTGGCGGCGGCCGGAAACCACGTTGTGAGGGTTCGGCTGTGGTCGGCGGAGGTGTGGTGCCGCTCCCAGCTGGGCGGCTGCTCGATCGAGGAGATCGAGAGCGCGCTGTGGCGCGGCGAGCCAAGCCGCCGGCCTCGTACGCGCTCTGGCGCCCAGGTCGCTCATGTCACCGGTGCCGCTGGGCGCGTCGGTTCCGCTGCGGGCGCTGGTTCCGCGGATCCCACCGAGGCAGTTGATCCCGTCGAGGCCGCTGATGGCGCCGAGGCCGCTGATGCCGCCGGACCCGCGGGGGCCGAGGTTGCTGATGCCGCCGAGGGTGTCGGAGTCGCGGTCGCCGGATAGCCCCCCATGGACGACCGCCAGCTGACGCTCAGGACGATCGCCGAGCGAGCCGAGCAGCTCGGCGAGACGCGTCCCGTGGTCACCCGTCGCCCCGACGGCTCGATCCACCGCACGACGCTGGCCGCATCCGCCGCGCGCGCCCGCCGGCTGGCCGGCGCGCTGCGCGCTCTGGGGATCGGCGAGGGCGATGTGGTGGCGACGCTTTTGCACAACCAGGCCGAGCACCTCGAGCTGTACCTCGCGGTCCCGACGATGGGTGCGGTGCTGCACACGTTGAACCCGCGCCTGCATCCACAGCAGCTTGACCTGATCGCCGCCGACGGTGCAGGCCGGACGATCGTGGTCGACGCGTCGCTGCTGGGGACGCTCAGGCGGATGCGCGCTCGCTTCGAGCACGTGGTGGTCGTCTCGGCCGACGGCGCGCGGTCGGCGATATCGGCTCGCTCGCAGCGCCCCGTGTCGCCTCACTCCCGCCCGCAGGGCCGCGTGTCGCCTCACTCACGCCCGCAGGGGCCCGTGTCGGGTAGCTCGCCGGCTTCCGAAGAGCAGGCCACGCTCCCGGCGGGCGCGCTGGACTACGAGTCGATGCTGCGCTCCACGCCGCTCGACTGGCCCGACCTGTCCGAGCGCCTGCCGGCCATGATGTGCCACACCTCCGGCACCACCGGGCGACCGAAGGGGGTCGTTCATTCGCACCGGGCACTGCTGCTGCACGCGCTGGTCGCATCGCTGCCGGACGTGCTGGGGGTCGGTGCCCGCGACGTCGTGATGCCCGTGGTGCCGATGTTCCACGCCAACGCCTGGGGGCTGCCCCACGCGGCCGCGCTGTGCGGCGCCGCGCTCGTGCTGCCCGGTCCGCGGACCGACGCGCTGAGCCTGCTCGAGCTGCTGTCGCGGGAGCGGGTGACCGTCACCGCGGGCGTTCCCACGGTTTGGATGTCGGTGCTGGAAGCGCTGGATGCTGAGCCGTCGCGGTTCGACCTGCGGTCGCTCAGGCGCGTTCGCCTCGGCGGATCCGCTCCGTCGCGAAGTCTGCTTGAGGCGTTCGACCGTCACGGGATCCCGGTCGACCAGGGGTGGGGCATGACCGAGACCGCACCGCTTGCGACGGTCTGCCTGTCGGAAGGGGATGGGGCGCCCATGCCGGAAGGAGATCGCGCACTGGCGGCCGAGCAGCTCGAGCGCCGCCTGCGGCAGGGCGCCGCGATCCCGCTCGTTGAGCTGCGCGCGCGGGGCCGCGACGGCGAGCTGATCCCCTGGGACGATAAGGCGATGGGGGAGCTCGAGGTCCGCGGTCCCTGGGTTGTCTCCGCCTACCACGGAGGGGTTGGCGCCGACAGTTTCACCGAGGACGGCTGGCTTCGCACCGGCGACGTGGTCCGGATCGATCGTCGCGGCGCCATCCGGGTCTGCGACCGCGCCAAGGACCTGGTCCGGTCCGGCGGCGAGTGGATCTCCTCCGTGGAGCTTGAGAACCACCTGATGTGCCACCGCAGCGTCGCGGAGGCGGCGGTGGTCGCGGTGCCGGACGAGCGCTGGGGCGAGCGGCCCCTGGCCGCGGTCGTCCTGCGCGACGGGATGCGCGTCACCCCCGAGGAGCTGCGCCAGCACCTCCGCCGCCGGTTCGAGCGCTGGCAGCTGCCGGACCGCATCGAGCTGGTCGCATCGATCCCGCGCACGGCCACGGGCAAGTTCCAGAAGGCCGAGTTGCGACGCCGCTTCGCCGGCTGACCGCGCGTCCCACCGGCGACCCGTCCGTCAGCCGGGTGGGGCCGGCGGGCGCTCGGGCGCCGGGGCCGGCGGGCGCTCGGGCGCCGCGGCCGGCGGGTGCTCGGGCGCCGGGACCACCGCCTCGATCAGGTGCGGCCCCTCCTCTGACAGCGCCCGTCGCAGCTCCCGCGTGAGCGTCTCGGCGGTTCGCACCCGCCGTGCGGGCACGCCCAGGCCGGCCGCCAGCGAGACGAAGTCGATCTCGGGCTCAGCGAGGCTCAGCTGAGCTCGTGACACCGGGCCTTGGCGCACGCCCAGGCGCGCGAGCTCAACCCGGAGGATCCCGTAGGAGCGGTTGCTGAACAGCACGATGGTCACGTTCAGCTGCTCGCGGACCATCGTCCACAGCGCCTGGAAGGTGTACATCGCCGACCCGTCCGCCTCCAGCGCGAGCACCGGGCGATCCGGACATGCGATCGCCGCTCCAACGGCGACCGGCAGCCCTTGGCCGATCGCGCCTCCGGTGAGCGTCAGCCAGTCGTGCCGGGGCGCGCCGGCCGTGGTGGCCGGCAGCATCAGCCCCGAGGTGATCGCTTCGTCTGAGACGATCGCTCCCTCGGGCAGGCAGCGGGCGATCGCGCGGCAGGCGGCGGCTGCCGTCAGTTCACCGGAGGGGGCCTCCGGCAGATCCGACTGTTGCAGGACCGCTCCCGTGGCGCCTGCGTCGAGCTCGTCGGCGAGCGCCTCAAGGCTCGCCAGCGCGTCGGTGCCGGGCGGAGCCAGCTGATGCTGCACGCAGCCCGGCGGCAGCAGGCTCGCCGGGGTGTCCGGATAGCCGAAGAACGTCACGGGCGCGCGCGCTCCCGCGAGGACGACCTCGTCGAGCTCGCCGAGCTGTCGCGATGCGAGCTCCGGCCAGTAGGCGAGCCGCTCGACCGCCGGCAGGCCGGCGCCCCGCTGCGCGCGAGCCGGGAACATCTCGCACAGCAGTCTCGCGCCCGTCACGGTCGCCGCGCGTGAGGCGGCCAGCAGCGCTCGCTCTCGCAGCGCGTCGCCGCCGAGCAGGATGCCGGCGCGGGCGCCGGCACGGCGCAGCGCGGCGGCCGCCGCGCGCACCGGCTCCTCCCCGGCCGTCGGCGCGGTCGCGGGCGGGCGGAGCGCGGCCGGCTCGGCGCCAACTTCCCACGCGACGTCGGCGGGCACGATCAGGGTCGCGATCGCGCCCGGCGGCACGGTCGCGGCAGCGACGGCCTCCGCCCCGTCGCCCGGCAGCTCGATGGCCGCCCTGGAGGTCCTGATCCACGCTGAGACGTTGCGTGCGGCAGTCTCGATGTCGGACTGCAGCGGAGCGTCGTGGCGGACGTGCGTGGTCGCGTGGTCTCCGACGATGTTGACCAGCGGGACCATCGCACGCCTGGCGTTGTGGAGGTTCGCGAGCCCGTTGCCCAGCCCCGGCCCCAGGTGCAGCACCGTGGCCGCCGGCCGGCTGGCCATCCGCGCATAGCCGTCGGCGGCGCCCGTGGCGACGCCCTCAAACAGGGTCAGCACGGCGCGTATTTCGGGGGTGCGGTCAAGCGCGCTGAGAAGGTGGATCTCCGACGTGCCGGGGTTGGTGAAGCACACTCGGATGCCGGCGGCGGCCAGCGTGCGCGCGAGCGCCTGCGCCCCGGTGAGGCTCATCGCCGCGACCCGGCGCCCCGGGCGGAGTCCACGGTGGCCTTCACGCGATCACGGTGCACGTCGCCAAGCTACCGTGCGCGCGGACGCCGCGTGGGCCGCAGTGCGCGTGGCCGCCGCGTGCGCCTTGGCCGCCCCGGTCGCCGCATTCCGCGCCGCCTTCGCCCCGCGCGGCCGGCCAGCAAGAACCAGGGGTCCAGCAGCGTTTCATCCTCATGACCGGCTCGACGCCGTTGCAGAGGCTCACCGGCGGCCGCTCCGCCCAGCCTGGGTTGGCGCCCTCGGCGCCGTTCATCCACTCGCACGCGCTGGTCGAGAGCGACAGCATCGGTCCCGGCACGCGCATCTGGGCGTTTGCGCATGTGATGGCGGGCGCGGTGATCGGCGCCGGCTGCAACATCTGCGACCACACCTACATCGACCGGGACGTGATCATCGGCGACCGGGTCACGATCAAGGCAGGGGTGTACGTGATCGACGGGATGCGTGTTGCCGACGACGTCTTCATCGGGCCGCTGGCCTCGTTCACCAACGACCGCTTCCCGCGCAGCCGCCAGCCGTTTCATTGCGAGCGGATCGTGATCGAGCGGGGCGCGAGCATCGGAGCCGGGGCGATCTTCCTCCCTGGCGTGACCGTGGGCACCGGGGCGATGGTCGGCGCAGGATCCGTCGTCACGCGCGATGTGCCGCCCTTCACGGTCGTCGTCGGCAACCCCGCGAGGGTGATTCGCGAGGTCTCAGACGACGAGCTCGTGCCGGGGCTCAGACGCCCCTGAGCAGGATCCCGAACAGCGCCGCTCCGTCCCCCGCCAGCGCGACATGCACCGCAGTGGCGCCGACGGACTCAGACATCTCCGCAAACGCCGTGCTCTGGTTGATGTCGTCGGCGACGATCGCCCCGCGCCCGAGCGCCGACCACGCCAGCCTCAGCTCAAACAGCGTATTGCGGCGCGTGTGGCTTGAGTCGTGGACGAACAGGTCGATGGGCCTGATCTGCTCCAGCAGCCCGGGCAGGCGCCGGCGGCTCGTACCAGCGATGTAAGTCCAGCGCGCACGCAGCCGCTCGGGCACGGCGATGGCGATCTGCTCGTGAAGCCCCGGGTCCATCGCGGGCAGGTCGATGCTCCACAGGCGGCCGCGGCCGGCGCGCTCGAGCGCCTCCAGGATGATCCGGGACGTGAGTCCGTGAGCCACCCCGGTCTCGACCACCCGTTCGGGGCCCATGCTGTGGATCAGGCACCAGATAGCGAGGCCCAGCTGCGGATCGGCATCATCCCAGCCGCCGTAGCTGGCACGGCCGGGCGCAGAGCCCCGCGCGCGAAGCTCGGCCTCCATCCGCTCCCACAGGGCCTCGAACGCGTCCGCATGCTCGCACGGCCAGGGGCGGCCGAGCCGCTCGTGCAGCCGCCGATGCCAGTCGTGCTGCACCGGGTAGCCGGTGCAGCCGGCGACTGGCAGCGGCAGCCGCTGACGGATCCGCACCAGAATCCGGTCCAGGCCGTCCGCGGGCTCGCGCAGCGTCAGCAGCAGCGCGCCGGCCATCCACCGAAGCCGCGGGGGCAGTCGCGAGACGACACGGCCCGCCAGGGGTGCGCCGGTTCGCTCGGCGGCCGGCTGGTGCTGCGGTGGCTTTGGCTGTGCAGGCTCGGTCACGCCGGCTGGATCTCCGCGGCTGCGGATCGCCGGATGCCAATGCTAGACGCACGCTGGCCGCTGCGACCGCCGGCGCCGGCGAGCCGGACGGCGCTGCGTGAAGGCCACCACGTGCAGTCGCGGCGCCGGGTCGTCGGCCGTCTGCCGGCTTCGCCATGGGCGGTCCGTCGGGCGCGGTCCGTCGTGCGCCTGAGCAGAGCGCGGTTCGTCGTGCGGAGCGCGGCTCTGCCCGGACCATCATCCGGCTCCGCCCGGCACCGTCATGGTTGCCCGCAAGTTCCTGAAGGCGCGCAGCGTTTGAGGGCAGGAGCATGGAGCGCTGAACTTGGTGAGCATCGCGATCGTGGGGCTGGGACCCTGGGGCGTCTGCGCGCTCGAACGAATCGTGACGACCGCGCGTGAGGGCTCTTCCTTGGGCTCCCGGATAGCCGTTCACGTGATCGAGCCCCGGCTTCCGGGCGCTGGCGTCTATGACCCGGCTCAGCCGGACTACCTGCTGCTCAACAACCCATGCGGCCAGCTGTCGCTCTACCCGTTCGGCGAGACGAGCGAACGTCCCCCCTACGGCATCGGGCTGTTCGAGTGGGCTGTCGCGCGCGGCTACAGGTGGGTGGGTGACCGCTGCGTCGTCGGCCGCGGGGGCGAGCCGATCGAGCCCCACCATTTCCTGCCGCGGCGGCTGATGGGCGAGTACCTGCACTGGTTCTACATTCAGCTGCGGCGCTCGGCCCCCCGCGGCGTCGAGATCGTCCACCATCGCGCGGAGGCGGTCGACGTGATCGGCCGCCGCGATGGCCGCGAGCTCGTGTGCCTCTCCGACGGGCGTCGGGTGGTGGCCGACCACGTGATCCTCACCCCGGGCCACACCGCCAACCGGCGCGCTCCGGCGCCGGCTGGGATCGTGGAGCTTGAGCCCTACCCGGTCGCCGGCTACGTGGACCGGCTTGGAGCCGAGGACCGTGTGGCGGTCTCCGGCATGGGACTCGTGGCGATCGACGTCGTGATCGCGCTGACCGTCGGGCGGGGCGGGCGGTTCGTCGAGCGCGCGGGCGCGCTGCGCTATCGCGCGAGCGGGCGCGAGCCCACGCTGCGCATGTTCTCGCGAAGCGGCCTGCCATTCACCGCCAAGTCGGTGACCGGGATCGATCGCACCGGCGTCTACCGCCCCGTGATCTGCACGCCCGAGGCCTTCGAGGAGCTGGTGTCCCGTCGCCTGGTGGACGTGCGGGCCGAGCTGTTGCCGCTGCTGTTTGCCGAGATGTCCGCGCGCTACTACGCGCAGGTGGCCTATCAGACAGGGTCGCTCAGCGATGCCCGCCAGGTGCGCGAGCGCCTGCGTGGCGCCTGGGAGCGGGGGAGCTTCGATGCCGAGCTCGCCGGCCTGGCGGGCCGCTTCGGCCGCTTTGACCCGGAGGAGCTGTTCTTCGGGCCCCGCCGCGCGCACCGCACGAGCGGCCAGTACGCGCACTTCGTCTACGACTCGCTCGCACGCGACCTTCGTGAGGCCGAGGTGCCTGACGGAGCCAGCCCGGTCAAGTCGGCGACCGAGGTGCTGCGGATCTTCAGGGACCCGATGCGCTCGGTCGTCGAGCAGGGCGGGATCTCGCTCGACTCCTACCTGGACTTCAATTCGGGCATTCGCAGCCGGATCCACCGCCTGGTCGCGGGCCCGCCGGCGATCCGCTCGCGCCAGCTGCTGGCCCTCGTCGATGCGGGCGTGCTGAGCATGCCATACGGCCCCTCGCCTTCGATCCGCGCGGCTGCGCCGGACGCCGGCGATCCCAGGGGCACGCTGATCTGCTCCACGGCCCTGGAGCGTCCGATCTCCGAGCCTGTCAGCGCGGTCGTGCGCGGCCATCTCGACGAGCCGCGGCTGAGGGGATCGGCCTCGAGGCTGCTTCGCCGGCTCTACCGCAGCGGGCGCCTCAGCCAGTTCTGCTACGGCGATGTCCGCGTCGGAAGCGTCGACCTGACGCCCGAATCGCACCCGATCTCGGTGGATGGGGCCCCGCAGCAGCGGCTGTGGGTGTTCGGTGTGCTCACCGAGGGCATCCGGCACTTCACCCACTACATCCCGTCGCCGCGCAGCCGCATCAGGGCCTTCGAGGACATCGGCGCGTGCGTGGGGCAGATCCTCGGCGAGGCCGCCGCCACCGGCGACGCGGCGCCCGGGGCGCTGCTCGTCGAGCAGGTGGCCTGAACCCAGCGGGGCTGCCCGGGGCAGCCACGCGGCTGGGGTGGAGGCCGAGCACGGCTGCCCAAGCGGATCAACGACACGCGCTCGGGCACAAGGCAGCGGGCCCCACGGCCGGGTTTGAGACCGAGCGGGGCCGCACGCCCCCGGGAACCGCGGATGGGGCTCAGGGCAGCCGACGTACCGCGGATTGGGCTCAGGGGGCAGACGACGGTCAGGCCAGGGCAGCCGAACGGCCAGGCGGCCGGCGCGGCCAGCCAGGCGGAGCGGACGGCCGCCGCGGCCAGCCAGGCGGAGTTGACGGTCAGGCGGCCGCCGCGGCCGGCCTGGGGCGTCCGCTGCCGGCCCGGCGCGTCTGGGGAGCCGATCCCATCTGCGCAAGCGACAGCCGCAGGGCGCGGCGCCCGCGGTGGTGAAGCCCGTGGATCGAGCTCTCCGTGCGTCCCATCCGCCGGGCGATCTCGCCGGGCGAGTAGCCCATCACATGGCGCATGAGCACCACCTGGCGCTGTTCAAGCGGCAGCGTCGAGAGCGCCGCGCGCACCGCATCGGCCCGCTCGGTGTCGGCGGGGCAGGCGGCGTCGGGGTCGAAGATCTCCTCCACCGGTGTGGCCCGGTTGGCGCGGATGTGGTCGATCGCGCAGTTGCGCGCCAGGCGCAGCAGCCAGGCCAGGAACGGCAGCCCGCGGTCGTCGTAACGGCCGATCACCGTCAGCAGCTTGGCGAAAACGTGCTGCATCACGTCCTCGGCCTCGTGCTCGTCCTTGAGGATCGAGCGCGCGTAGCCGAGCACTTTCTGCGAGTAGGTCACATACAGAAAGCGGATCGCGTCGGGATCGCCCGCCTTGGCGCTGGCCACCGCCCGGCGCACCTGGAGCGTATCCGCGGACTCGTGGTGTGCCGACGCGTGGTGTGCGGATCCGGTCCGCTCCTGCGCCCCATCGGGCGCCTGCGCTGTGGTTCTCACCTGCTGTTCCCCTTGCTTGCCCCGGCGACGGTCGTCGAGGTCGCCTCTCGGTTCGGGCAGTCTCGCTTGGGGTTGGGGAGCGGACAATGGGGTGGGCGGCCCATCGCGGCGTTCAGCGGCCTGAACGCCCAACCGGTCCTTCCGGGCGCCGGCTGCCGCGCCGGATCGAACCGCAAGACGCGGGGGCCGGCGGCCGTTGATCGTGCGGAGACGCACACCGTGAGCCGCGCCGCAACCCTCGATGACCGCAAGCGCGCTATCGGCCGCGCACCAGCGGCCGGGCGGCCGCGGACGATCGCTGCGCGGCCGCGCGCGACCTTGACGCACCGGACCGCGGCGGGCCGCCCGCTGGACGTCGCGCTCGTCAACAACATGCCCGACGCCGCCTTCCAGGACACCGAGCGCCAGTTCCGCGCGATGCTCGCGTCGACGGGCCGCCCGGTGAGGCTGCGCCTTCACGTGCTGGCGTCGGTCAGGCGCTCGCCGCCCACGGCCGCGCTGATCGCGCAGCGCTACCGCGGTGCGGCCGAGCTGCGCTCCGATCCACCCGACGCGCTGATCGTGACCGGCACCGAGCCGTCGCATCCGGAGCTGTCCTCCGAGCCCTACTGGCCCGAGCTGGCGCGGCTGCTTGAGTGGGCGACCGGCGAGGTGCCGATCGTCGTCGCCTCCTGCCTGGCGGCCCACGCGGCGCTGCTCCTGTTCGACGGCATCCACCGCGAGCGCAGGCCCGCCAAGTGCTGCGGGGTGTTCAGCGGCGCGGTCTGCCGGCGCCCGGAGGCGCTCGGCCCCGCCGGGGCGCTCGTCGCCGGGCTGCCTGACTCGATTCCGCTGCCGCACTCGCGGCTCAACGACACGCCTCAGCCGGCGCTGATCGATGCCGGCTGGCGGATCGTCGTGGGCGACGGCGGCTCGGGCGCCGGCTGGGCGGTGGCGGCGCGCGAGGTGGGCGGGACGCTGTTCGTGCTCTGCCAGGCCCACCCCGAATACGGACGCCTGAGTCTGCTTCGCGAGTACCGCCGCGACGTGCGCCGCTGGCTGCTTGAGGGCGCCGCTGCCTACCCGGCGCTTCCCTCGGGCTACCTGGACGCTCGCGGCACGCGCGCGCTCGAGCGCTTCGCCGAGCGCGCCCGCGCCGGCGCAGAGAGCCCCGGCGAGCTGTGGCGGGCGTTTCCCTTCGACCGGGCCGCCGCCGGCGTCAGGCGCACGTGGGGAGCGCCGTCGGCGCTCCTGTACGCCAACTGGGTGGCCGCCGCCGGCGCGGCGGCGCTCGCCGCCTGAGCGCCACATGCGCGATGAGACGATCGCCATCCACGGCGGCTATGAGCCCGGGTCCACGCGCGCGGTCGCGGTCCCGATCTACCAGACGGTCGCGCACGAGTTCACCGATGCCGACCAGGCCGGCGCGATCATGGACCTCGAGCAGCCGGGCTTTCACTACAACCGGATCAACAACCCCACCGTTGACGTGCTCGAACGGCGGCTGGCGGCTCTGGAGGAGGGTACGGCCGCGGTGGCGGTGTCCTCCGGTGCGGCGGCCGTCAGCATGTCGGTGCTCAACGTCGCCGGATGCGGCGACAACGTCGTCTCGGTCCCCCAGCTCTACGGCGCCACCTACACCTATTTCGCCCACGTGCTGCCGCGGCTGGGGATCGAGGTGCGCTTCGCCCGCGCCGACGACGCAGGCTCGCTGGCGGCGCTGATCGACGAGCGCACCCGGGCGCTCTTCTGCGAGACGGTCGGCAACCCGGCGGGCAACGTGATCGACCTTGAGGCTGTCGCGCGTGTGGCCCACGATCGCGGCGTGCCGGTGATCGCCGACAACACCGTCGCCACGCCGTTCTTGCTCAAGCCGCTGCGGCACGGCGCGGACGTGGTGATCCACTCGCTGACGAAGTTCATCGGCGGCCACGGCACGACGCTCGGCGGGATCGTGATCGACGGCGGACGCTTCCCCTGGCTCGAGCACGCCGAGCGCTTTAGCTGGTTCGCCGATCCCGAGCCTGCGTTCCACGGCGTGCGCTACGGCTCGGAGTTCGAGCACGCGCCGTACGCCACGAGGCTGCGCACCGTTGGCCTTCGCAACAGCGGCTCGTCGCTGTCGCCGTTCAACGCGTTCCTGCACCTGCAGGGGCTGGAGACGCTTGCGATCCGCCTGCCCAGGCACGAGTCCAACGCCCGGATTGTCGCCGACTTCCTGGCTGAGGACCCCCGCGTGGAGTCGGTCAGCTTCCTGGGCCGGCCCGACAGCCCGTACCGCGCGCTGGTCGAGCGCTATCTGGGCGGCCGCGCCCCGTCGATCCTCACCTTCCGAGTGCGCGGCGGTCGCGACGCGGGGATCGCGGTGTTCAACGCGGTGAGGCTGTTCAAGCGGCTGCTTAACATGGGCGACGCCCGCTCGCTGATCACCCATCCGGCGTCCACCACCCACCGGCAGCTGCGCCCGCAGGAGCTTGAGGCGGCCGGCATCACGCAGGACATGCTGCGCCTGTCGATCGGGCTGGAGCACCCGGACGACCTGCTGGAGGACCTGGACCGGGCGCTCGCGGCCGCCGTCCGCTAGTCGCGGCCTGCAGCGGCCGCGGGGCCGACGCGCCCGCGTTCTGTCGGCGGTGCAGCCGCGCCGCTCGAGCTGAGCGTAAGAACCCGGTGCCCGGCAGCGTTTATGAGGTATGGCAAGGTTTGCAGGAGCCGGGCCGACCGTGGCCGGCTCCCAGGTTGCAGGCTCACGCGGGCGTTCGTGGGGCCTGCGTGGCGGCTCGCTCGGCGGCGCGAGGCCGCCGCGGACGCCCGCCCTGGCCATCGGGGTGGCGGCGTCGCTTGCGATCGCGCCGCTGGCCGTGCCGCGGACCAGGCTCTGGGCGCCGGGCGCCCAGGCGTCGCTGCAGATGCTGCTGGCGGCGCTCGCGCTTGCCGCGGCTGCGCTGCTGGGCCTCGGGCGCGGCGGACGCCGCGTGCCCGACCTGCCGCTCGCCTGGGCGGCGCTCACGCTCGGCCTCGTTACGCTGCTGGTCTGGACCGTGCCGGCGGCCCTGCCGGCGCCGCCCTCGGAGGCGTTCGCCGTCGCGCAGGTGTGCGGTCAGCTGCTGGCGGCGGTCGTGCTCGCCATCGCCGCGTTCGCGCCGCGCGAGCGCCTGGCGATGATCCCGCGGGGGGTCGCCGGCGCGGTGGCGGCCTGCTGGCTTGCCGCCCTCGGTGTGCTGGGCGCGCTATCTCTGCGGCTGCTCGGCCCTGCGGCCGGCTGGTCGCACACGCGCGGCGGCGAGGTCGACCTGCCGCTGCTGGTGGCGCTTGGCGCGCTGTCGGCCGCGCTCATGCTGTGCGCCGCAGCCGGCTTTGCAAGGCGTCAGGGTGAGGGGCGCGATCTGGACCGTTTACTGCCATGCGCGATGTCGCTGCTGCTCGCCGCCGCCACCGCCGATGCGGTTTCGCCCGTCGACGCCTCGCCGGCGCTGCTCGGCCCCGGCCAGGCACTGCGGGCGATGGCCTTCGTGGCACTGCTCGCACTCGCGCTTCGGCGCCGCCGCGACGCGGGACTGCGAGACGAGGCGGCCGCCGTCCGCACCCAGCGGCGATGGCTGGCCGCCGACCTGCACGACGGGCTTGCCCAGGACCTCGCCACCATCGCCGCGCACGGAGCGTCGCTCTCCCGGCAGCTGGGCGCCGAGCATCCCGTGGTGCTCGCCGCGTCCCGTGCGCTGGATGCCTGCCGGGGGACGATCGGCGAGCTGGCAGCGCCACCGGACGCGCCGCTCGAGGAGGCCCTTGAGCTGATCGCCGACGAGGTCGGCGCGCGCCATGGGATCGACGTCTCGCTCGACGTTCGGCTGGACGCCGAGCCCGGCGCGCAGCTGCGCGCGCAGGTGCTGCGGATCGCGCGTGAGGCGCTGGTGAACGCGGCCCGGCATGGCGGCGCCCGCACCGCGGTGGTGTCCGTCTGCGCGCAGCGCGGCAGCCTCACGCTGCGGGTGCTCGACGATGGACGCGGCGTCACGCAGGAGGCGATCGAGGGCAGGTCGTCCGGCTTCGGCCTCCGCTTCCTCCACGCCCGCGCGGCGGCCATTGGAGGGCAGCTCACGATCGGGCAGCGACGGCTCGGCGGCACCGAGCTCAAGCTCGAGGTTCGCTGATGCCTCAAGTGTCCGCTGATGGGTCCGGCGGGGGGCTGATGCGCCCGCATCGCGTCCTGGTTGCCGAGTGCGAGGCGACGCGTGCGGGGATCCGCCTGGCGCTGCGCGACGAGGTGCAGATCTGCGCCGAGGCGGGAGACCCCGAACAGGCGATCCGCGCCGCCAAGCGCGAGCAGCCGGACGTCTGCGTGGTCGGGTTCGGCCTGGGGTGCGACCTATTGGGGACCGTTCGCGGCATCTCCCGAGCCGCGCCCGAGGCGGCCGTGGTCGTCCTCGCCGGGCGGGGCGACCCCGACGAGATGCTGGAGCTCGTCCGTGCGGGGGCGACCGGCTATGTGTCCGCCGGGCTGGACGCCGGGCGGCTGCGCCGCGTCGTGGCGGCCGCGGCCACCCGCGAGGCGGTGGTTCCGCGCTCGATGGTGCTTGACCTGATGCTTGAGCTGCGCCACGCGGGCGGAGCGGACGGGCTAACGGCACGCGAGTCGCAGGTGCTCGGCATGGTCCGGCGGGGCCACGGCACGGCGCAGATCGCACAGCGGCTGCAGATCGCACCTGTGACGGTCAGGCGCCACATCTCAGAGCTCGTGCAGAAGCTCGGGGTGCAGGGGCGCGACGAGCTCGTCGCCGCTCAGGCCCACGGGTGCCGTGCGCGGCGGCCGCTGCAGTCCGGTCCGCGGGCAACGACGCCCAGGGTCCGCTGAGCGCCGCACCGCGTGCAGAGATTGTGAACGCCGCTCGGGCCGTCCGGCTCATTCACCGCGCCCGTGCGGATGGACAGCATCCGGGACACCGTGCCCGACGATCGGTTAATCGCTCGTCCATCGGAGTCGCCGATGCCGGATCCGATGCTGCGCGAGCGTCTGGTGGCGGCGCTCGAGTCAAGCTGCGCCGGGCTGATCGCGGTTGAGACCGTTGGCGCCCGCGCCGCGCGCCTGGCCCACGAGCTGCTGGCCGCCAACCGCGAGCTTGCGTGTGAGCTGCTGCCCGACCAGCGCCAGCTTGCGCGTGAGCTGCTGGCCACCCAGCGCCAGCTTGCCCAGGCCGCCGAGCAGCTGCGCGCCGCGATCGCGGCGCTGCGGGCGGCCGACGAGCGCGCGCTGAGTGCCGAAGCGCTGGGCTTCGTCGTCGATATCGCCGACACGGCGGGCGAGCTGACGATCTCCGGGGAGTCCCGGCGGCGGGGGTCCGAGCCTCAGGCGAGCCCGCGCCGCACAGCGTAGATCGCAGCCTGCACGCGGCTCGGCAGGCCGAGCTTGGACAGGATGCTGGACACGTGGTTCTTGGCTGTCGGCGGGCTGATCTCAAGCGCGGCCGCGATCTCGGCGTTCTCCATCCCGCGCGCGATCAAGCCCAGGACCTCCAGCTCGCGCGGGGTAAGCAGCTCAAGCGAGGAGTCGTCCAAGCTGGGCGGCGGGTCCTGGCGGCGCAACCGGCCGAGCACGACCTCCGCCGCGCGAGGAGACAGCCACGCGGTCCCCTGCGAGGCGGCGCGGAGCGCGAGCGCGACCTGGTCGATGGGGACATCCTTGGTCAAAAACCCGCACATCCCGGCCTCCATCGCCTCCGACACCGTCTCGTCGTCGGTCGCGACCGTCAGCGCCACTACGCGGAGCTCCGGCTTGGCCTCGAGAATCAGTCGCGCCGCCTCGGTGCCGCTCAGGTCCGGCATTCGCAGGTCCATCAGCACCACGTCAGGCGCCAGCTCGCCGGCGAGTCGCACCCCGGCGCGGGCGCTGGAGGCCTGGCCGACGACGTCGATCCCCCGCTGTGAGCTCAGCAGCGAGGCCAGCCCCGTGCGGTAGAGGTCGTGGTCGTCGACGATCAGCACACGCACCGGCCTCAGTTCCCCGCCAACGGGTTCGGTGTGCTCCTGCTGGTGCCTCGCGCCCGCTCCCGGCGCCCCCACGGGCTCGCTTTCCGGCCCGTCCGAACTCGACACCAAAGTCGCTACCTCCGAAGGTTGCCATGCGCGCCCCGCCCCCAGGCCCGCACGTGCGGATTATAAGCCGCACCTGGCCGCGACCCCGCAGCTCCCAGCGGCTCTCATCCGCCGTGGCGCGCTGTCCGCCGGCCGCTTGCAGCACCGGCCGCCTGTAGCACCGGCCGCCTGTAGCACCGGCCGCCTGTAGCACCGGCCGCCTGTAGCACCGGCCGCCTGTAGCACCGGCCGCCTGTAGCACCGGCCGCCTGTAGC
>Ga0209061_1001205_pt1 | contig 45917 bp, 36 predicted proteins | sample Coa_R1_10_FD_187157 | JGI IMG/M metagenome (GOLD analysis project Ga0209061, IMG submission 187157) | Surface soil microbial communities from Centralia Pennsylvania, which are recovering from an underground coalmine fire - Coalmine... | ecosystem: Environmental > Terrestrial > Soil >...
CTTGCAGACCTATCTGAGCAAAGCCCTGCTTCAACGACAGGGAGGTGTTCCCAAGGGGGTTCTCACTTTTCCGAAGGTAGCTCCATCGGTTCGTGTAGGGCAAGCGGGTTCCTCCGAAACCGAAACGCTTCTAGGTTGTGTCGCAACCATAGTAGCCGTGTCGCCGGATGCACAGGTAGGAAGCGCTGTCAGGCCTGCCTTTTGGCACAATCCAGCATGGGTGTTGAACCTGCTTGAACTGATGTGTCATGACTTGCGTGACCCTGTCATTTGGGCAGTCGGTTGGTATGATGGTGTTGGGGTCGCCTTTCTATCGTCCTCTCCCTACCTGGCGGGTTCTCCCGTCGTTCCTACTCCACATACGGGTGGCAGGCCTCAAGAGCGCGTACCTGTGATCCTACGGTTAGAAACACCGGCTCAGCTGCTCACAGAGAGGGGTTTGCTGCTTCTTCCTCATGATATTCGTCGAGGAGATAGCGGGGCGAAGTTGCTGATCTTTGAACGGGCGGAGGAGCCGATAGAACTCTACACGCTATGGCGAGAGGGAGGGCTATCATGTCTTTTTGGAATGGAGAAGCAGCTTCATTTAAACCTACTATTTGCCAAGGAGGAGCCGGTTCTACCGGTATTTTCGGGTCTATTAGCTCCCTATCGGAAAGGGCTTGAGGATCATATCGTGGTGTTCAGCAAACATGTGGGTGCGGAAGAAGTGTTGAAGCGATTGGCCTCTCTCCTGCGTCTGCCCTATCTATCTTGGGACTGTACAGAGAAGGAGTTTGGTCTGTGGTTAATTAGGCATGAGCTACCGCCAGAGCTGAACCGTCAGCTAGGTATGGCGTAGTGAAGGGCGCTGCTGGAACGACTATTTCAGAGCGGATGGATTAAGGCGTCGGAGTGTGGTGGTGAGTAATGGGGTGACGAATGTAACGGACACGGTCTATGATGCGAGCATGCCAGTGGAGGAGGTGGGGTATGCACAGGGTACGAACACGCCTTATGTTTCTGCCATGTACCTAATAGGCCCTCGTGGTCCGGAGTATCGTCGGGATGTGGTGCATCAGAGTGTGAGTTGGTATGTGTACGATGGGCTGGAGAGTCTCGAAACCTACTTACTAGCAATAACTGATCTAATAGGGATGGCGGCATACATGTTTGGAACCTTTGGCGCATTGGATGCTTGTAGCTATTGAAATTCTCATGGGGGAAGCGAAGGGTATGACAGAGTATAACCGAGATTGGCTTTGCTGCATTATCCTAGGCCTACTTACGACTTATTATCTGCATAAGAAGATATCTGAGCAGGACAAAAAGATAGCACGTGGAGAGAAAGTTAACAAAACCATTGGAAACTTGCAGGCTATATTCCCAATGATTTTGGCAGCTCTGTTATGTTTTCGCTTTCATGGTATAAATTATCTCAACCTCATAGGTTTTTTTACGGGAGAGGCATTATATGAAGCTATAAGCGCTACGAGCCAAAAAAGGCAAAGGACTACCTTAGGTACGCCGAGTAGTAAGCTATTGCTAAGACCAAGCCACAAGAATGCCGGAAGAATGAGCAAAATCAGCCAGGTTTTGTTAAGGGGCGGCTCACGACCGGAGCGTTCGCACACCTTATTACGTCCCATAGACAGCAATGAAAAGGATGTATTCACTTTACACGAGATATGCGAGGCGCGTCTACAAAATATCCACCCCGAGAAACAGGATTAAAGGCGCAATCGGTACTAGTTTTGGTATGGTGGGACAATCCTACCACTTTTTTCGACGGAAATGGAAAAGGTTTTGAGCTCGTCTCAAGCCTGACCACGATAGGGATTTCTGGACTTCTGGGAGCCATTTCGAGTGGACTGGCCGATCTGGTTTTTCAAGACTAGACAAAAGATGGTCAAATAGACTGGCTTGAAGTGGCAGCAGTAGCTGTCTGAGGTCTTGCCTTTATGGGTATTGGAGGGGGCGATCTAGCTATACTCGTGCTTGAGAGCAGATGCGCGCTTTTTGTTTACAATTTCTGCCGGAGGCGCTCTATTCCCTAGCCACAGATATTGGTTATGGGAAGTAGGATAGGATTGGCTTGGTCAAGGGTGCTATTTCCGTTAGGGCGGTATGTGAAAAGACTTGTCCAAGAGTCCGGTCATCCAAAACGGAGTCTGTTACGTGGAAATACCGAGGAAATTCTCTCAAGGGAAGACGATCAATGGGTATTATTGCGCAGCGGGGACAGGTCGCAACGAAGAGAGAAAACCCAGGAAGAGCGATAGGTTGAAGCGGCTCAAGTCACTGCAGAGCCTGGCGACGGGAGTGTCCATCGCGTCTTAGTCGTTGCCCTGGAAAGAACCGCAACTGCGGCAGGAAGCTCAAAAGAATACAGACTTTTTGGCTAAGGAACTTTTCCTTGTCCACTTACGTTAATAGAGATTGTACAGAGCGCCCTCGGGAGCCCTTCCGAGAAGTGTTCTGTGCAGCGCATGTCCTCCTTTTCGATTGTGAAGACCGTCGTGTTTGATGGCGCCTGTGCTGCAGTTGTAGCACAGGCTTATTTTTTTGCCTTCAGCAACTCGATAAACTCTTCCAATGCCTCTTGCCAAGGCGGTAAGTCGTCACGACCCTGCAGTTCAAGCACATAACGGCGCAATACGGAGTAGGCCGGGCGGTGGGTTGGCGAGGGCCACTGCTCCGCGGGAATAGGATGAAGGGTTACATGCGAGATGCCGGCCAACTCCAACGTTTTCTGTGCGAACTCGAACCAGCTGCACTCCCCTTTACACGCGATATGGTAGGTGCCATAAAGAGGGCTATCCAACAGCTTGATAAGGGCACGTGAGAGGGCAAGCGTGGAGGTAGGGCTGCCGCGCTGGTCAACCACAACGGGCAGTTCGTTGCGTTTTTGGGCTAATTCGAGAATGGTGCCAGGAAAGTTTTTCCCGTGAACGCCGAAGAGCCACTGGGTGCGCACAATGTAGTGACGACGGCAGAGCTTTTGCACGGCCTGTTCACCGGCAAGCTTGGAGGCGCCGTAGTGGTTGATGGGGTTGGGGGTGTCGAACTCGGTGTAGGGGGTGGTTTTGCGGCCGTCGAACACAAAGTCGGTGCTGATGTAGACCAAGGGGATATCTTGTTCCGCACAGGCGGCCGCCACGTGCCAGGTGCCCAATGCGTTGATTTGGAACGCTCGGTCGGGGTCACGTTCACAGCCATCTACATGGGTGTAGGCGGCCGTGTGGATGAGCATCTCCGGCTTGTGCTGTCGCAGCGTCGCCCGTGTGGCGGCAAAGTCGAGGATATCGAGGGTTACATCGCTTTCGGTATTCTCTCTTTGCGAAGAGCGAATGACCTCATGGCCGCTCTGCTCGAGCAGGCAACACAGGTCTGTACCCAGCATTCCATTGGCACCGGTAACCAGAATGCGCATGCGCTTCCTCCTTTACCTTTGAAGGATAAGATAGCCTAAAAGGCCCCCTTTGGTATGCCCGTCGAAGGCGAAAAGAATTAACACGAGTAGAAACCACAGCAGAATGGTGATCTGCAGAGGCCGATCCTGCAAAAGCACCTCATCCGGTGCGCCTCCCCATCCCTTTCGATAGACCAGGTAGAGATAACGGAAAAGCCCATAGAGGACGATAGGCACGGTTGCCCAGAGATGGGGATGGGAGCGAGCCGACGGCGATTCGACGGCGTAGACGGAGTAGGAGATGAGGGTCATGGCGACCACAAGGCCGATGAGCTGATCGAGAAGAGGCAGACTGTACTCCTCGAGGATAGGCCGATGTTTGCCTGCATCGGGGCCGAGCGTAGCGATCTCTTGCCGCCGTTTACCGAAACCGAGGAAAAGCGCCAATTCTAGCGTGCAGAGCAGCAGCCACGGAGAGATGCCCACTTGAATGGCGAACCCACCACCGGCGGTTCGCAAAAGGAAGCCTGCTGCCAGAGCAAACACATCGAGTAGCACGATCTGCTTAAGGAAAAGCCCATAGGCCACCTGTAACAGAATATAGGCCACAATTGCGATACCGAACCGAAGATTGATGATGAAAGCCGCGATGCTACCTAATGCTTCTAAGCAGAAAACGGCCGTCCAAGCCAGCGGAATAGGAAGCGCTCCAGAGGCAATGGGGCGATGCCGCTTTTGAGGATGGAGTCGGTCGCGCTCGGCGTCAAAGATGTCGTTAAATAGATAGACACCGCCCGTGGTGATGCAGAAAATAAGAAAGGCGAGAAGGGCGCGTAGGAAGAGGGAGGCCTTGAACAGGTCTCCGGCAAACACGAGAGCCGCGAACACGAACAGATTTTTGGTTGCTTGCTTTGGGCGAGTGGCCTCAAGGAGCGCACGAAGCGTGCGTCTCACAGAACGATCGGTTTTCGGTAGCGGTTCCGGCAAAGAAGAAGCCTTTGTTTCCATAAAAGACCGTTAGCCTCGTAACAGAGAGCGTTGTATCTTTTGTACGATATCCGTCGTCGAATGCCCGTCCACCAGCGGTATGGTCACCACCTTACCACCAAAACGGCGCACCACGGCCGCCTCCGGAATAGTTTCCGGGTTGTAGTCTCCGCCTTTTACATGGATATGAGGGCGCAACTGTTCTAGAAGCGCTTCTGGGGTCGGCTCGTCAAACAGGGTTACATAGTCTACGCAAGCAAGAGCGGCCAGAATTTCCGCGCGCTCCTCTTGGGGCACGATGGGGCGATTGGGACCTTTGAGACGGCGGGTGCAGGCATCGGTATTGACCCCCACCACAAGCAGATCGCCAAGCTGTTTGGCGGCCTGTAGATAGCGCACATGCCCGATGTGGAGAATGTCGAAAACGCCGTTTGTGGTAACAAGGGTTTTCCCCTCGTTACGAAAAGCAGAGAGAGTTTCGGCAAGGCGATGGTAGTCTGGAATGAACTGCCCCATGGTTAGAGGTCTGCTCCTAAGTAGGGGCCGTAGAATCGGCTAATGAAGTCTTGGTAGTCGGGACGGGAGACGATTGGGCGCCACCAGTTTTCGTTCTCGATGTACCATCGAATGGTCTGCTGTAGCGCTTCGCGGAAGGAATGAGAGGGGCGCCATCCGAGGGAACGAATTTTATCGGTGCTGAGGCTATAGCGATGGTCATGAGCTTTCCCGCGCGGATCGGGGATGGTGCGAACGAGCGTGTCGGGCTTGCCCAGCGTCTCAAGCAGCACCTGCACGATCTCCTTGTTTGGGTGCTCCTCGTTACAACCGATGTTGTAGACCTCGCCGACACCGCCGTGATGCAGCACAAAGTCTATGCCGCTGCAGTGATCCATCACATAGACCCAATCGCGAACTTGGGAGCCGTCGCCATAGAGAGGCACTTTTTTGTTGTCTATAAGGCGGGTGATGAAGAAAGGCAACAGCTTTTCTGGATACTGATAGGGGCCGAAATTGTTGCCGCAGCGGGTAATCAGCACCGGCGTGCCGTAGGCAATATGGTGTGCCCGTGCTTGCAATTCGCCGCCCGCCTTGCTGGCGGAGTAGGGGGTATTGGGAAGGAGGGGGCTTTCCTCGGTGAAGCAGCCCGTGGCGATCGTGCCGCACACCTCGTCGGTGGAGACATGAACGATGCGCTCTACGTTATGACGACGGGCTGCATCGAGCAACACGAAAACCCCGTAGACATCGGTCTGGATGAAACTGCCGGGATCGAGCAGGGAGCGATCGTTGTGGCTCTCGGCCGCGAAGTTGACAATGTAGTTCACCTGCTCGGCTTCTAGGATACCACGTACAACCGTTTCATCCTGTATTTTTCCTGGATAGAAGCGGAAGCGGCCCTCGTTACATGGGTTTTGTTGGATGTCGGCTAGGGTGGAGAGGTTGCCGGCATAAGTGAGTGCGTCGAGCACCACGACACGATAGTTGGGATGGTGTTGTAGAGTGTATCGGCAGAAGTTACTGCCAATGAAGCCGGCCCCACCGGTTACTAAAACCGTTTTGGTTTCGTTCGTCATGACAGCCTGAACTCCGAGTCGATCTCTTCATGGCGAATCTCGTCTACCGGCTCTTGGCGACCCCAGCCCGCATAGAGGCGATCGGGGAAGTTGAGCACGAAGGCGTCGGTTTCACCAACATTGCGATAGGCGTGTACCACCCCTGGAGGGACCAGCAGAAAAATGGGGTTCTCCTCACCGGCGAGGATAACCTGTTTCACTCGCTCTTTGCCGGGCCGATTTTCCCATAGGGTGATCTCAAAGCGCCCGGAGAGAAACGCGAAGCCGTCGGTCTGATCGCGATGTTCATGAGGGCCTCGTGCAACGCCGGGGTGGGTAAGAGAGATATAGCCCATAACGGGGCGAAACGTTTCGGGCAATTCGTCATCTCGAAACAGCTCAATGAGCCATCCACGTGCATCCGTATGACGTTTCAGTGGGCGAAGGATCACCCCTTCAATATCCATAATGCGCTCCTTATCCAATCGTTTTAAGAGAGATGTGTTCCGTGCACATATTTTAAATTCCATAAAAAACCTGAGACAAGGGAACGGTAGCCAGCATAAGGAATTGTCTCGTCCCCTCAAAGGCGACGGAACCAAGTCGCCCTATCCGCTTGTCCACTCCTCCGCACATTTTTGATGGGTTCGACGTATGCTTCCCCATATGTATCCAGCGCATCATCGCCATTAAGTATCGCTTAGGTCGCGGATTAAGAGCCGACCACAACGGCGAGGGCAAGACATCCCCTTATGCGATGGTCGTTGACAGTTGGACGCTATTATTGTAGCAGCTTGCGGCATCGCTTTGTTGAATGATAGGGGCGTGTTGCTGCATTGACCGAAGGTTTGTTGGGTGCCTATGGCAACCAGATTGCCAAAACGCTGCGCTACTTTCTCCAGAGAAGACGTAACTCCTACTTCCAATGAACCCGAATGGCGACGCCGTCAGGGTCGTTTGGATAGATAAGCAGGAGGGTATCGCCGCTATCCAGCACTTGAACGGGCACCGGATCGCCGTAGAGGTCAATGGCCTTCACCCCGAGCAGAGGACGATTTGGTGTGGCAACGCGGGCTAAACCTTGGGTGCCTGCCGGGCCGGCAACGAGGAAGCCAAGTCGGTTAGGTGCAGTGGACTCGGCGAGCAGCCGTCCATCGGTAAACAGCAGAGCCGGCGTGTTGGTAGAGGGAACAGCGAGAAGCAAAGCGGCGGTATGGGGCGGGATGACGCGGTCTTGGCGCACTTCAAGGGAGGAAGAAAAGAGGTCTAAGGAGCGACCCGGAAGCGTATAGGAGCCGTTGAAGGTGCGGATGGCATAGATTGGGCCGTAGTGGCGAACGAGGGTGTTGTGCTCGGGGAGAGAGAGGCGTGCATGGTGTGCCGCGACTTCGAGGAGTGTCCGCAAAAGAGATGCACTCAGTTCGTTGGCGGCGAAATAGCGAGGGGATAGCCCAACTTGCAAAACGATCCCGTTATTGACATGTGCCATCCAGATGGGGCTGGTGCCGTTGCGCAGCAGGTAGAGAGGCTGAAAGGCCGGCCTCTGTGCGCCACTTGGCAAGGAGTAGGAGGTGATGGTGCAATCGTAGGGTGGGTGGAAGCGCGGAAAGAACCGGGTAAGATCGCCCTCTTGGCTGGCCGAGAGCAAGCCCCGCGCATAGTCTGGGGTAGTAGGGCCGGCGGCAATTTGAAGCGGCCCTTCGCAATCTACAAGCAGCTCGATGTGCTGGTTGGTAGGCAGGTGATCGAATTGATAAGTCCATGATGTGTTCGGAGGAGCGATGCGACCTGTGGGAACGATGTCGGAGCCGTGGTTGTAGACCAGGAAGTAGCTCTCTACCTCACTGCCGGCAAGGAAGGCGGCCACAACTTTGTTGCCCACGCGCAGCTCGATGGTGTGCACGAGAGCGGAGCGATTGGAGGTGTCGCCGGGGTTGGTGAAGCGCACGGCCACGCTCCCGTTCTGGCTAAGGTAAGGAGTAAGATTGAGCGTGCGGACAATGCGAGGGTTATCGGCAGGATAGGTGGCTATGGAAGTAAGGGTGTTGGCTTCCTGGGGGGGAGCGACAACGGCGGAAGGGCCAACTTGAAGCCCAAGCCGATGCCACAGGTAGGCGATGGGATTCTCAAAGCCGGTCCGGCGCCACCAGGCATCCGAGATGTCGTTAAAGGCGCTGGAGCCGCCTACCACGATGAGCACGCCCCCGGCCTGTACCCAGTTCGCAAGGGCGTCCATTGTGGCGGAGCCAACGGGTTTTTGAGGATCGCAGGTGAGAATAAGGACTTTATAAGGGGCGAGATAGCCGGGGTCAACCGCTCGCTCTAAAGAAACGAGCGCGCAGGGAATACCCTGCGAGAGGATGGGCAGAGTGAGCGCGTAGAGGTCATCTAAAGCGCCGGCTGTATCGCCCTGATAGGTTATGCCGTCTCCAATGAGTAGGCCGATAGGCGATAGGTTGTCCGATGAGGCCGGGTAGTTGCCGATGGCATTAAGAGCCGACAGGATATTGAGCAGCTCTTGATAGTTAGGCATAGAGGCGATGGGAGAGATTAAGGGATAAAGCGAGAAGGCTTGTGGGGAGGCGCCAAGCAGTGCAGCTACCGTCTGCTGTTCCATCAAGTCGGTGGCCTCGCTTTGCGAAAGCGTGGGGGTGTCGGCAGCCGGCAAGAGCAGAGAAAAACGGGGGGTTGTGTGGAGGCCACGTGTCAGTTCTTGGAGCCACGAGGCGATGAGATAGGCGTTATAAAACGGATCGGGGCGCCTATCGCCTGCAAGCCATATGGGGTGAAGGAGGGTGGTTAAGTTGGGCAGGGTACCGATCTCGTCATAGGGTGCTTTATGGAGAATTTGCCACCAAGGTACGATCTCGTTTTGGAGGAGGGCCGTTAGCGGATCGGGCACCATCAGGAGGCTTTGACGGGAGGAGGTTTTGGACTGTAGCTGTTGTAGAAGTGCCGCATGACAATCGGCATCGAGCTGTGCCATGAGCGATGAGGTGTGGTAGCGTGCGGCGAGATTAGCGGTAGGAGGCTGCCATGGGGCGTGATAGCTTTGTTGCCAGGCGGTTTGAAAAGCCGAAGAGAAGGCGGCATCGGCAAGATAGGGCAGGGCCTGTACCGTGACTCCGTTAAGGGGCTGGGAGGCTAACAGAGAGAGGTTGGGCGTAAGTGCGCTTAGGTTAGAGGCTAGCGGTTCGAGAAGAGGGATATTGTTAAAAAGGATGGGTTTTCCATCGGCTCCCACTTGGGCGGAAGTGGGATGTTGTTGGAAGTAGAGCGGATCGAGATTTGTGGAGAGATAGGAAAAGACGGCGAAATCGCGCGATTTCCAAGCGCTAATGGCGGTGGCCGAAAGGTTGGTTGGCGGCAACTGTACCGCACTTGTCGGCGGTTCGGTTTGCGGTGTCGGTAACCCAATGGTGTCCCAAAGCAGATCGGTGTGGTGATCTTTCCATGGGAACGTTAGAGCCTGTAGGTTGTTTGCAGCAGAGAGCCAGTGAAGTACCCCGATGGGAAGCTGTGAGTTAGGGTCACAAATGGGGTTTTCTTGAAAGACAAACTGTTGAATGGTAAATGAACCTGACTTTGCACCCAGCCGTATGCGCAGCCTGTCGGCGAAAGGCCAGGTGGGTGGAATGCGGCATTGCAGGGTTTGTACGCCGTTCGGCTCGGTTTGAAGCCGGAAAGGCAGCGGTTTGTTGTGCATATCCAGCACGGCAATTCGAGGCAGCGCGGAGTCTGGCGATAGGGTGAGGCTTAGTTTAAAAAGAGCGCCCGCCGTTGCCGGAAAGGCGTAGAGGACATAGCCCTCGCTGGGAACCGTGCGCTCTTGTCCACTCACCGTGCTGCCGATGTTTTTTAGGAGATAGCGGGCTTCAACAACGGTGTTGGGTGTAAAGGTTTTGGGGTAAAAGGTTAGTTCGGCAGAAACGGAGCAGGCCGACAGAAAGCAGATAAAACAGCTTAGGGCTACATACAGGTGCGACTTCATACCCAAATTTTACCCTTATCTGCTGGACGTAAAGCCTTTCGGCCCTATTTGGTTGAATGGGATAGGTCGGAAGCCCATATGGAGAGCGGGAGAACGAGGCAGGAGTTCAAAACCCCGTTTTTCGGGGGCCAGAGGGTCTAAAAAGCCCGGATCGGTGGTCACCAAATTGTTTTGAACGGTAACGATATGGTCATTCATGCCGTCGAGCCATTGTATCCAGGTTCCACCGACGCAAATGTTATGAGTGATCGTGTTGTATTTCGGCACGGCCGGGTCGTCCTGCAGAATGTTGGCCAAGTGTGGGTAGGCGATGCTGTAGGGAGGCCGGTTATAGTGAACGGCTTCGAGGCGTGAAATAAGGATGGGGTCTTTGCCGTTAAACCAGTCCTTTGCCCAGCTGAGGCCGCGGGCATCTACATGAATAGCGGGGTCGCAATCGAGAAAGAGATTGTTGTCTACGGTGTTGTCACGGCCACCGCCGATCATCACGGCGCAGCCGGCATGGAAGAAGATATTGCCGTAGACGGTGGTGCCGCTGGCGCAGTCATCCAGATAGACCGATTGCACTCCCTCGAAGGCGTTTGCCCGTTGAATGTGAGGCTCAATGTTGTGAAAGTAGTTATAGCGAACGGTGTTCCCTCGCATACTGAGGTCCCGTCCCATATAGAAGGCTCCGGCGTCGCCGGTATCGAGGCAGACGTCGTGAATATCGTTGAACTCGATGAGGTGGTTATTGCCGGAGAGCAGAATGGCGTTATGGGGGGCATTGTAGATGGCGTTATAGGCAATGAGGTTGCCCACTCCATCTATATTGACGCCGGCTCGGTAGGTGAAGTCCCATCGGTTGTAGTCATGGATGGTGCATCCGATCACAAAGTTGCCCCCCGGAGTGAGTGTTTGGCGGTCGCCACCACCTAGTAACACGCCTCCGCTGCCGGTGTTGTAGATGGCGCACTCTTCAATGCCGTTATGAGACCCGCTTTGGCGATTAAGGAGCGTATTTGCATAGATAGCGTTTTGGTAGTTCTGCGTATCATCTCCGATGCTTGCGGCGTATTCTCCGAAATTGCGGAGGGTGCAATGGACAAGCAGATTATGGTCTCCACCCACTATCTGCACGCCGCAACCGCGTCCGCACTCAATGGTGAGGCCATCTAGAATCACATGAGAGGCGTCGGTTAGGGTGATGAGAGGGGTTGTGAGAATTGAGACCTCCGTATCCCCCTTGTGGATCGAGGCGGGTGGCCAGAAGTAGAGAACGCCGGTATCGCGGTCGAGATAGTATTCGCCCGGTGCGGCAAGCTCCTCGAGGATATTCAACGCATACCATCGTGAGCCTATCTGGTAACCGTAGACGCCGTGGGGCGGGACGGTGTGGATGAGGTGCTTCGCCGTGTCAATGGAGGCGATTTTTTCGTAGCTATCGGCCCAGTCGAACGTCCAGTAGCCGTGTACCCACACGTCATGATCGTTGCTCCAGCGTGATGGCTCGTCGCCTTCATAACCAAACTCACCGCCTTGAGGGCCGGCCGGAGTGGTGGCGATCGTAGTATATCCGTGGAGGGGCCATCGGGCGAGCTGCATCGGCTCTCCGCGAAAGAACAGCTCCAACGGAGCAGGAACGATGGGTAGGCCAAAACCACGTCGGGTAAGCTGCCCAAAGTTCTGGATGCCTTGGCTGTGCAGATCGCACTGAAGCACATGGCCACGTGCGGCTTCTGGCAAGCGCTCAAGAATATGGGGGTCGGTTACCGGTTGCCAATGCGAGATAAGTTTGCCACCGGTGATGGAGACCGTCTGGCGGTGCCATGCAGCATAGCGAACGGGCGCTTGGGCGGTTCCTCCATCTGCGGCTGTAAGGGCAAATGTTTGATGCAACTCATAGCGCCCACCTTCTAGCCACACTGTGATGCCTTCTTTTTGGGTGGGGTGCTGCTTTTTGAAAGCGCGTACGGCCTGTTGTGCTCGCCCAAGTGTAGCGAATGGCCCATCCGTATGGGTGCGATTGGGATAAGGAAGGTAGCCAGACCAGGCGTCGTTGCCGTTAGGAGCTACATAGAAGTTCATCCTTGCAAGGCAGGGTATGGCGGCGAGTGCGAGCAAGAGACTGAGGCTGCCGATAGCAGGCGTTTTCCAAATCGCCATAAGGCCTTCTCTCATGGTGTTTTTATTTGGGTTCGACATCGAAGAGGGGATTCCTGCCTAACGCGAAGAGAGGGAAAGTTAGGCGAAGTTGGCGGGTTCAAACGAATTCACGGAGCCTGCCATGAGGCAAGCTCCGTTCAAGAAAGGGAGCGGGGGCCAGATTTGAACTGGCGACCTTCGGGTTATGAGCCCGACGAGCTACCAGGCTGCTCCACCCCGCAGCGTCGCTTTAAATATGGCATAATTGCGGCGGATTTGTCAAGGAGATGCGGTTGTGGCGTCGGCCTTAAGGCTGTGCCTTGGCGTGTGCTGTGGGGTGCGATTTGGATGGTGAGGTTTTTGTGGATTTGGCAGGACGTAGAAGCATTACTTGATAAAGAGAACTCGGATTGGCTTTCATGACGGCCCAATAGCGTTTCAGGGGGCTATATTGATTGCATCGGTCGAGAAATGCCTGTGCCGATGCCGGAATGACGTAGCGCAGCATTTGTGCGGTTCGTATGTCGGTGATTGTGGCGATTCCAAAGACAGGCTGATCGGCCCGAGCAGAAAGCACATGGAGTGTTCCTCGACCCGGCGTGGCGATAGTTGCCAGCATAATGCCGTCGGCCACGCATGGGCAAGGCGCTTTCGGGCCTGACTGATAGGTTACCTCAACCTCGGTGCGCCGGGTATGTAGGCGACGTAGGGCATCTAAGCCGATGCGTATGCCAAGGGCGACGTAGGAGCCGAACGCACCGTGGACACGTTGGCCGAGAGCGACCCATTCTTGCGGCGTTTCAGCCTGTGCGGAAAGGGGTTTTATGTAGAGGCCACCGCAGAGCAGGACGGTTCCTAGTAGCGATAAGAAGGAGGGTTGCATAGGCTTAGTCCTCGAACAAATTCTACCGATACAGAGTACTTTGAAGTTCAAGCTTGCGTCAAGGGCCACTCCTAAGGCGGGAGGTTAGTGGAACGATAAAAACCGGCTTTGAAATAGGTACCCAGATGTGGCATCGCGATGCTTGGGGTCGAAAAATGACCGAAACTCGTGAAGGACTTGTGCGTCAAATATGACGGTTGAATTGCGTGTGCGCGTCGGTAGGGCGTGAAAAGGAAAGAGGTGCACGACCTTGTTAAAGTTAAAGCGGGCCCTTTTGGGCGCCTTATTGGTAGAAGAGGGAGCCATTACCCAAGACCAGCTCGATATGGCTTTAACCGAACAGCAGCGTGGGGAGAGCCGCAGGCGGATTGGAGAGATACTCGTTTCCATGCGGGCGATCTCAGAAGCGCGGTTGCTTGAAACGCTTTCGCGTCAACTCGAAGTGCCCCTGGTAGATTTGAATCAAGAGCCGCCCGACCCAGAAGTTTTGAAGATGGTACCTAGCGAGTTTGCCATCCGTCACCTGCTCATTCCCATTCGGCGCACTGAGGAGAGGCTTGTGGTGGCAATGGCCGATCCGCTGGATATTCAAGCCATTGACGACCTCCATCTGCTCACCGGTCTCGACATCGCCCCCATGCTGGCCTCGGCTGCCGACATACGCCGCGTGTGTGAGCAGAGTTACATGTCGCGGATGATACAGGGCGTTGAGGAGGCCGAGCGCGCCGTTACCGAGGACGAAGAGAGCCTCGATATCGCCGACCTCCAAAAGATGGCGAAGGAAGAGTTTGTCATCCAGATGGTGAACCTTATCATCAACCAGGCCATTCAGGATGGGGCTTCCGATATCCATATCGAGCCGTTTGAGCGCATGTTGCGTGTGCGCTATCGTATTGACGGCGTGCTTCATGAGGTCAACGCGCCTCCACGTCGCTTCCACGCAGCCATTGTGAGCCGTATCAAGATTCTTTCCGATATGGATATTGCCGAGCGGCGGTTACCTCAAGACGGGCGTATGCGCATTCGCAGCGGGGGACGCCAAATTGATATTCGCGTCTCCTCGGTTCCCACCGTATATGGCGAGTCGGTGGTTATGCGCATTTTGGATAAGCAGACGGCCATGTTAGGCCTCACCGAATTGGGCATGAACCAACAGATGTTTTCCACATTTCGACGGCTCATCCAGGAACCACACGGCATTATTTTGGTAACCGGCCCTACAGGCTCTGGAAAAACAACCACTCTCTATGCGGCCCTAAGTGAGATATATAGTATCGAGAAAAAGATCATTACGGTGGAAGACCCGGTGGAGTACCAGCTTTCTGGTATTAACCAGATACAGGTTCAGCCGCAGATCGGCTTAACGTTTGCCAATGGGTTGCGCAGCATTGTGCGACAAGACCCCGATGTCATTATGGTTGGGGAGATTCGCGATAGAGAAACGGCAGAGATCGCCATTCAGGCGGCACTTACAGGCCATCTCGTCTTCTCCACCTTGCATACCAACGATGCCGCCGGTGCCGTTAGCCGCCTGCTAGATATTGGGGCGGAGCCCTATTTGGTGGCCTCATCTCTCATCGGGGTTTTAGCACAGCGGCTTGTACGTATAAACTGTGAGCGTTGCAGAGAGCCTTATGAGGAGAAGGCCGTTGCCCTACGGGAGATCGGAATAGAGCCTGAGCAGGCGCACCTTTTGATGAAAGGGCGTGGATGCCCAGAGTGCCGTGGGGTGGGCTTTCGAGGCCGAAGCGGCATCTTCGAGATGCTGACGGTGGATGAGGAGATACGCGGGATGATCACACGGCATGAGCCATCGAACCAGATCAAACAGTATGCCCAGAGGCAACGCGGAATGACCACGATGCTTCAAGACGGCCGAGAAAAGGTGTTGCAGGGACTTACCACGGTGCAAGAGGTGCTTCGTGTTTGCCAGAGGGAGGAGTTTAGTATTTAGCCGCCATGCCAGAGTTCACATATGAAGCACGCGACCGCAGCGGTCGTCTAACAACGGGAGTTATCAATGCGCAGGACCTCCAGGATGCCGCCGTGAAGGTGCGAGCTTTGGGGGTCTATCCTACCCGCATACTCACCGGCCAGCAAGCGGCGAACGGGGCGATGACCAAGAAAAAGGAGGCGAAGGCTGCGGTTTCCTCGACATCGGAAGGGAAGAAGCGCATTGGTCGTACCCAGATTCTGCTTTTCACACGAGAGATGGCGGATCTGCTCGATGCCGGTTTGCCGATGGATAGGGCTTTCTCCACGCTGATCGAACAGATGGAGAGCGAGGCCATTCGCCCCATGCTGCAGTCTATGCAGGCAGATATCCGCGCCGGCCAGCCTCTGTCTGAGGCGCTGAGCAAGTTTCCGCGTGAGTTCTCCACCCTCTACATCAATATGGTGCGGGCCGGTGAGGTTTCTGGCCAACTGCCCGAAGTGATGAAACGTCTCGCCGATTTTATGGAGAAGGAGCAGACACGGCGTAGCCAGATTGCGGCGGCGCTCACCTACCCGGCCGTGTTGATAACGGTGGCCGTAGGGGCGGTGACCTTCCTGTTGACCTTCGTGGTGCCTAAACTCTCCGGCATCTTTCATGATATGGGCAGTGCCTTGCCTTTGCCTACCGTCATTCTCTTAACCCTCTCCGGCATAATCGGGCGCTATTGGCCGGGCATCGTGGTTGGAATTGCGCTGGCGGTCTTTCTGCTGAGGCGCTGGCTACGCACCGAGACGGGAAAGCGTCGAATGGATGCGTTTCTCCTAGAGATGCCTCTGTTCGGAACGTTAAATCGGAAGGTGGTTGCCTCCCGATTGGCCAGAACGCTAGGCACCTTGTTGGCCGGCGGTGTGCCCATCCTCGAAGCTATGAGCATCACCGCCTCGGCGCTCGGCAATGAGGTGGCCGCCGAAGCGGTGTTGAATGCCCGCGGGCATGTGCGACAGGGCGAGACGCTGCACGCCGCGTTGGAAAAAAGCGGCGATTTTCTGCCCGTGGTGCTGCACATGACGGCAGTTGGGGAGGAGACCGGCAGACTGCCGAGCATGTTGCTGCGGACGGCGGAAACGTTGGACTTCGAGGTAGATAATACCATGCGGCGATTAACCAGTCTGGTGGAACCTCTGGTGGTCTTGCTGATGGGCGCTTTCATCGGGTTCATCGTGTTATCTATCCTCTTGCCGATCTTTAAAGCCAATACTCTCGTAAAATAATGCTAACTTTTTAGATAAGGAGATAGTCTGTATGAGTCGACGAGTCAAAGAGCTACGACGCGCCTTTACACTGATCGAGATTCTCGTTGTGGTGGTAATTTTAGCGATCTTAGCTGCGATTGTGGTGCCAAACGTCATTAGCCGCATAAAGGATGCCAAGATTTCGGCCGCCATTGCCGACATTAAGGCCTTCGACAACGCTATTGACCAGTATAAGCTGGATATGGGCACGGTACCACCGAACTTAGATGCGCTGATCACACCACCTAGCCCCCGTGGCAAATGGAATGGGCCTTACCTGAAGAATATTGACCATATCCCGCTCGATCCGTGGGGCAATCCCTACATCTACAAAGTCCCCGGAAGCAACGGGCGCGAATACGATCTCTATTCTGCAGGGCCGGATGGGCAACCGGGGACAGCCGATGACATTCAGGACTGGAACCTGAAAGGCCAATAGCGCTTGAAAGTAGGCAAAAGAGGCTTTACGCTTATTGAACTGCTCACGGTGATCCTGATCATCGCGATTGCGGCAGGGATCGTCGTGCCGGCTTACGATAGGTTCTATGCTAAGCGTCAGTTCGATGAAAAAGTGAGCGAGGTAGAGTCTCTCTTTGCCTACGCCCATCGCCAGGCCATCACGCTTGATGAGACGGTTACCGTGCAGTGGGACCCAGCGCATAACGCCTTCTTATTGCTGGTTCCCATGCAGCCGCCGCCTACCGACACCCCGGTGGCTTTGCAACAGGATGTGACATCGCAACCTATGCCTCAAAGCCAGCCGGTGGAGTTGGGCGTCAACATACGGGTGCTGAGTTTTACACCTCTGCAACCGTCGGCAGCGCCAAACACCCTCGGAGGGTTAACCCAGGTGAACTTCTACGGCGATGGAACGTGCGATGGGGCGCAGTTGAGCTTGGTGAGTGCTCAGGGATATGAAGCCGATCTGCTGCTGCAGCCGGCAACGAGCCAGACGCAATCCCTTAACGCAAGCTCTGGAACCCAAGGACAGTAGCAATGCGAGTGTCTCGTGGTTTTACTTTGGTGGAGATGATCGTTGCCACACTGCTGCTGGCTATAGGCGTGACAGCAGCGCTAGGTGCCATCTCGGCAAGCGTGCAGTTGGCCTCGAGGGCGGAACACCTGCAAACGGCGGCCATGCTCGCCCAGGAGAAGCTTGCCGAACTGGAGTTGCAATCTGCTAGCCTCGGTCCGGGCACGCAAAAAGGAGATTTCAATCCTCAGTACCCCGACTATCGCTGGACGGAAGAGGTAGACCCAACACAGTACCCTGATCTTTTCAAAGTGACGGTTCACATTGAATGGGGCGACCCAAACCAGTCGGCGGGCAGGGATTTTGTGACCTATCTGCGTGTGCAACAGCAGAACGGAACCTCTTCTTCGACAACCTCGTCGAGCGGACTTACCGGGCAATGACCAGGCAACGGCAAGGCTTTACCCTGATCGAGGCTCTTGTAGCTCTCATCATCTTCGGCATCATTACCGCCGCATTGGGCGTTGCACTCTCCACGTCTATACGTGCCGAGATCACCCTGCAGAACCATCAACAAGATGCGGAGGTGGCTCGTGCGGTGTTTCATTTTCTGCAGCAAGACCTGGAGGCGGCTTTTCCTGCTGCTAACAACGCCGCCTCTCTTTTTGTCGGTAACGGCGCCCCAAGCTCGGTGCAGTTGCCGAATAGCCTGCTCTATTTGAGCACCTTAACCGGAAGGATACAGACCGCTGACCCCAATCTCGACCCGGTGCTCGCCATGAATGCCAATGTAATGTCGAATAACACGAATGCCACTGCAGCGACGAATAGTTGGACGCCTCAATGGGATTGTGCTTTGGTGCGTTACTGGCTGGATAGCACGACCGGCGAGCTGCATCGGACTGTGGTGAATGTGCCTAACCTACAGCTTTTTGCCCAAACGAACCCCAACGTTCCCGATGTGATCGCCGATAAGGTTCTCTCCATGCAGTTGCAGTTTTGGGACCCGAGCCAACAAACCTGGCGTGACAGTTGGGATTTCGAGCAACCCAACTGGCAGCAACAGATGCAGCAACTAACCCAGAAGAGTGGGCAAGGACAAAGCGGTCAGAGCCAGAATGCGACGACCACCACCAATAGCGCTACCACGGGGGATATGCAGCTGCCATCGGCGGTGCAGGTGACGTTGGTGATTCAAGGTTCCGACGGCAACCCAGATACATTTATCACCACGATCCCTATTGAGGTACAGCAGCCACCCCTGCCCAACACGCCGGTGAATAACAGCAGCTCATCTGGCTCGCAAAACGGCTCCGGTGAAAGCGGTACGAATGAGATGAGTACGGGAGGCGGGCAATGAGGGCACATCGCGGACAGGCGCTTATTCCCGTTCTACTGGCCATGCTGCTGCTGGTGGCCGTAGCCGTTACCCTCGCGGCACGGGCGCATGATCAGGCAAGAGCGAGCGCCAATTTCGTTGAGCAGGTTGAGGACTACTATGCGGCCAAAGGCGCTTTGAACTATGCCATTAGCTCTCTAGAGCAGACGAGCACCAATGGGGCAACCTATGGGGTGGTGCAACCCGATCCGACGGCCGATCAGAACGGTTGGTGGCAGATAGGTGACTTGTGGGTAAAGGTGATGGCGGTAGATACGGCCTCACGCATCAACATCAACCAGGTTGACCTCAATACCCTAGAGCAATTGCCGGTTTTTGCCCAAAACCCCGATTTAGCCCAGGCGATTATTGACTGGCGTACGGCTGCCACGACAACAAATGCCCAACCGACAAGCACTCAGGGCGCACAGCAGGGAGGAACAGAGAACTACGAGAGTTTGCCAACCCCCTATGACAATAAAGGAGCCCCTTTCGATACCATTGGAGAGCTTTTACTGGTGCAGGGAATGACCCCCTCCATTCTCTACGGCACCGTTGCCGGCACCCCGGCCGCTGCCGGGCAGACTCTCAGTAACACGACCACAAACAGCTTGAGCACGAGTTCTAGCACCACAACGAGCCGAAGTGTGGTGGGGCGATACGGTAACGCGGTAAGGACTCGGCAGTCTTTGCTGGGGGGTGGGACTGCCAACGGAGGGGGAACTGCCGGCGGAACCGGCACCAATGGGAGTAACAGCGGCACCACAGGGGAAGATTTTAGCGATATTTACCAGAACAGCACGCTGCCGCTGGCCCAGCTTTTTACCACCGTTTCGCGTGAGCTGAACGTGGCATCTGATGGGACACAGCGCATTAACATCAACACCGCAACGGAGCAAGACCTTGAACAGCAGCTGAATATCCCTGCCAATATCGCCCAAGCTATCGTCAACTATCGGCAAGGTGGCGGAGGTGCTGCTGGAGGGAACGGAGGTGGTGCCGCCGGTGCTGCAGCGAATGCCACAAGCCATAGGCAAGCACGGCCTGGGGGAGGCGGTGGTGGCCCCCGGCCTGGAGGTGCAGGCGGCGGGCCGGGGGGCGGCCCTCGGCCTGGCGGTGTAGGTGGTGGGCCTGGAGGAAATGGGGGTAATGGCGGTGGCCCACGCCCTGGAGGCGGCCCCGGCGGTGGAGGGAATCCTCGCCCCGGTGGAGGCCCTGGAGGTGGCGGAGCGGCTGCCGGTGGCGGCGGGCAGTTCACCTCAATAGGCGATCTCTTGAAAGTACAAGGAGTAACAACCGCCTTGATGCAGCAGATCGCAGATAAAATAACGGTAGATAACAATACCTATCGCGAAAATGTCGTGGATGTGAACACTGCACCACCGGAAGTGTTGGCCATGGTACCCGGCATGAGCCGCGATCTGTTGAACGCCATTGTGCAGTATCGCCAGAGTGGCCAGGCCTTTCAAGGGCTAGGCGACCTATTTAGCCTGCAGGTGAGCAATGATGAATTGGAAAACGCCATCGGCTCGCTATCAACCAAAGGAGCGGACTATATTATCCATATTCTGGTGCGAAGGCAGGGAAGCCCACGAGTCTACGCCGTGTCGGCGTTGGTAGAGTTCACCCCGAACGGGCCTCAGGTGCTGCAGTGGCGTGAGGTGCAGCGGGCGCCAGGGTGGTACCAGTGGAATGCTCCACCTGTTTTACCGCTGCCATCGCCTAGTGGGAGCAGCGCTTCCGGCACAAATATGGGGACTTACAGCGGTGGAGGGCAGTAAGCGGTGAAGGAGTGCATGAGGAATTGAAGGAGAGACAGAAGATGAGGGCGCAGAGATCCATAGTAACTATAGACTTAGGAGCGGAGTCTATTTGGGTGGGAGAAGTTGTAACGGGGGCCAGCGGTGAATTCGGAAAGCAGCCGCATCTCGTACGGCGCGCCCAAACGGCTTTGCCGACGGGAATTTGGGAGAGGCCTGCCGAACTTACCGATGCTCTGGTAGAGGCTCTGCGTCAATCCCTCCAGCAGGCCGGTATCTCGACAAAGGACGTTTTCGCCTGTTTACCGCGCCATCTCGCTACGCTGCGCCCTATTCAACTTCCCCACGTCCCGCCGGAAGAGCTAAAGGGCATGGTGAGCTTTGAAGCACAGCAATATATTCTATATCCGGTAGATGAAGCGGTTTTGAGCTACTGTCTCTTAGAGGGACGGCAGATCGCTGCTGACGGCGCCGAGGTAGACAGTGTGCTTTTAGCCGCGATGCGTAAAGACCTCATTGAGGCAGTGCTGCTGGCTTTCGAGCGGTTGGGGCTTACCTTGCATGATCTGACTATCTCCTCTACCGCTTTGGCACAACTCGGCGCAGGCTTTCCTACAGGAACCGCCCTCTTGTTTGCAACATCGGAGAGCATGGATTTGGTGGTTCCCGATTCGCAGGCTTTCTTCTCTCGTGGGGTCGCATTGGTGGGGGCGCGAGGAGATGAGGCGGCCCATGCAGAGCGTGTTGCCGAGGAGGTGGTGCGCTCGTTAGCGGCCTATCAGAACGAATATCGGCAACGCAGTATTGGCAACCTTTATCTGTTGGGGGGGCCAACAGCTTTTCTCGAGTTGTTGCGCAGTCGTCTACTCGGCAGTCTCGACATTCCGGTGGAGTTCTATCCCTGGAGCGCGGTGCTAGGCCAGAGCGATGCCTCGGCGCTCTCCTACGCACGTGTGCTTGGTCTTGCCCTCCAGGCCACATCAGAGCCGCTTTTGCCTATCAATCTTATTCCTACCGAGCTTGCAGAGCGTCGTCAGCGGCTGGTGAAACAGCGGCTTGGGCTGCTCGGCATCGGTGTGACGGGGGTTGTGGTCTTTTTGGGCACCACATGGGCTATCGGTGCATGGCAAAAGCACGAACAGCTTCAACAGGAGACGTTAGATGAGAATGTGAAACTTCAGAAGTTCGAGCACGATCGGCTGAAGCCCCTACAGGATGCCACAACGAAGTTGGCAACGGTAGAGCAGGAGTTGCAATCCGGTTTGGATCGTGCTCACCCCCTTCTGGATATATTAACCGCTCTCTCGCGGGCTATGCCCTCGACGCCAAACATTTGGCTCACACAGCTCTCTTTTACACGCAACGGCACCATCACGGTGCGCGGAAACGCTAAAAGATCGTCGGATGCGGTAGCGTTGTTGCTAAGCTTGCAGCGTTCCAAAGCGTTTACGGACGTACAACTTAGCTTCATGGGGGATGCCGGTCAGGGAGGCGGCTCCAGAGCCGCTTTGCAAAATATGGCTCCAGTAGAAGCCCAGCCAACTCGTCAAACGGCCAATCCACAGTCGTCTCCAAGCGCTCCTTTAGCTCCAATGTCGAATTCAAGAATGGGAGGCCCCAACGTGCAGATACAGAACGGAGTGTCTGCCGGGTCGAATGGAGGAGTAAACAGTTTTCGTTCGGGCAGAAAGGGTGGGGCTTTTAGACGTTTCGGGGCGGGGCTAAGCCCTTCAGGGTTTAATGGACGGGTGCCATTTGGAGGGCCTACGCCCGGCTTTCAACCGCCAGGGGCGCCGCCGAGTTTTTCCCCGAGCGGCCCTTCTGCTGGGTTTTCCCCACCTGGTGGAGCGCCGCCGCAACTGCCCACACAAGGGCAGGTGTCTCCACAGGTGCCTTCGATGAACGGGCAATCGTCCAACGGCTCTCATGGCGCTGACCCGACACCAACCTTAAGGACGACCGAAACGGCCGCCACGCCACCAAAGATGTTGCCGTCACCTCTCAGCCCGGCTCCGTCGGACGCAGACACGCTGACGAGTTTCGTGATCACGTTTCGGGTGAATCCTGTTGTGACCTCGCTGATCTCTCAAAACGTAGCCGAAGCTGCCATGCGGACACAGCCAACAGGAGGCACACAAGGTGACGCTCGGTAAGCGGGATAAGTTCTTATTGGTGCTTTTGGGGCTTGTTGTGCTGCTTGCCGCTTGGTTGCAACTAACGGCGCCAAAACCAGCGACTACGGGCGGCGTTGCGGGAAAGATTTTGCCGCTTGACGCTGCGCAGCGCCAGTATCGGGCCGATGAAGCTTCGTATAGATTGCTAGAAGAACAACAAAATACCCTGCAAAAAAATATTGAAGCGCTCGCCTACGATATTCCACCGGATGTCCTCATGCCCAGAATCATCGAGCAGCTCGAACAGAGCGCCGCACAATCGGGGGTGCATCTGGCGGAGATCAGGCCCTTAAGGCCTGAAACAACGCCTTCTGGCCAACTGATGCGTGTGCCGGTTCAGGTGCGCTTTCAAGCGCCCTTCCAGCCGGCTGTAGTGAAGTTTCTCTACATGATTGAGAAACCCAAGGGGCATCTGGTGGTGGAGAAGTTCGATATCGGTTCAAAAGATACACATCAACAAGCGGTATCCGTAACAGCGCAAATAACCGCTTATACACGCGCAATAGCCAGCTCGTCAGCATCGAGCGAAGGAGGAGACGAAAATGATAACGGGAATCGATGACGGTTTCGGCGCTCGATCGGGGGTGCTCTTCGGTGCCCCTTATGAGACCCTCTTCAAGAAGGAGATCCGAGGTAAACAGTTTCCATGGACGCTCGTCGGAGTTGCAGGCGGGGCACTTGTGTTTTCGATTGTCGCCCTGGGAGCCGCACCGGCTTATATGAAACATACGGCCCATCGGCTGCAGGTAAAGGCGGCTGCGGCCAGCAGTGCCTCTGGTGCTCCTCAAGTGGCCGATGCCGAAACGGCCGGTAGTGGAGCCGGGAGCGCACGCACCCCGCGGCCAAGTCTCGACTTTTATCTGAGCGCGCTTCGTGGGAGCCTGTTTAGCCCACCACAGCCGCCCAGCCCGCCGGCTAAACCAATAACCTTGCCGGCTCCAACACCGGTAGCCCCTATGCCGGTTAATCCGTTTGCCGATTGGGCCTATACCGGCACGGTACATGTAGGCGACGAGACGATAGCCCTCATTGAAAACTCGAAAACCGGTGAGGGGCGGTATGTTCGTGTCGGTGACTCCTTCTTGGGAGCGCAGGTTCAGAACGTAAGCGACCAGGTTGTCATGATGAAGTTGGGAGATAAACCCCTTGTGCTTACGCGCTCCGATAGCATAGTGATTACCCCGCTGGACAAGAATGCGGAGGTGCCCCAACAGACGAATGCACAAGCTCAAAATGCGCAAACTGCGGGACAGCCGCAGACGCAAACGATGTCCATGCCCGTGATGGGCGGACCACCACCTCAGTTCAATCCGCAACAAAACCAAGATCGGGCCGCCATGCGAGCCTATTGGCGACAGATGCGCCGGATGGGAGGTGGGCGATTCTTCAACGGAGGCCCTGGACGATGAGGCAAAGAGCGCATAAGTTCTCTCTAAACCGTTCGGAAAAGCTGTCGCAAGGATGTATAGCGGCCCTGTTGGCCTTAGCCGGTCTCCCTGCTTTGGCGCAAGGGCAGCAAGGGCCGCCCCCGAACGGCAGACCGCCTGCACAGGGCGGTAACCCACCGTTTCGCATTGAGCCGCGTGGTGGGCAAGGTTTTGGCGGTGCCGGTAGGTTCGGAGGCTTCCGTCAAAGAGGGGCCGGTAATCCTTTTGCCGCTGTGGCCGGCCGACAGGGGATGCGGATCTCTTTTGACTTCCGCGGATCGGACATCATGAATGTGCTGCAGTTCTACGCCCAGATGGCTAATGTGGAGATCGTGGCCGATCCGAGCCTCTCCGGCAAGGTAACGATCATTAACCCAACGCCGGTTACTCTCGATCAGGCCTTTACAATCCTGCAGCAGGTGTTGGCCGTGCGAGGCTTTTCGGCAATTGAAAATAACGGCGTCATCTCTATTGAACCTTTTGCCACCGCAGCGCGCAACACCACCTTGATCAATCCGGGTGTCAATCCGAATGGGCCAACTCCTGTTGACCCGAGGAACCAGGTGATGACTCAGGTGATTCCCCTTGAGAACGCCGATGCAAAATCACTGGCGCAAGACCTGCAGCCGTTGATCAATCAGGGAGCGAGCCTCATCGGCGTACAGGATACTAACTCTCTTGTAGTTACCGACACCGCCAGCAACGTGCAGCGCATTCTGGCTTTGGTGCAGGCTCTAGATAAAAGCTCCTATAAAACCGAGCTAAGGGTCTATCCACTGCGTCATGCCAACGCTACCGATGTTGCCGATGTCATCAATAACGTCTTCAAACAGATGAGCGGCACAACAACTCCTACGAACGAGCCAGGGAGACCCGGCCCGCAAATGCCTTTCCAACCCGGTCAACAGCCTCCGGTGCAGCAGAATCGACCGGCAGTTTTTGCGGTGGCCGATACGCGTACGAACTCCGTGCTCGTTGTGGCCTCTCCGGATAACCAGGAGCGTGTAGCTCACGACATTATCGATCGCCTCGACGCCGATCAAAATGCCCTATTGCAGACGGTGGTGCGCAAAATTAATTTTGCGGATGCGGTTGATGTGGCCAATCTGGTGAACCAGGTTCTCTCGAATCAATATGGGGCGACGCAGGCTAATCAGCAGAACGCCTCATTCCAGCAGAGAGCTTTTGGAGGGTTTTTCAACCCCTTCTTCGGGAACCAGCAGCAAGAGCAGACCGTGCCGAGCACCGACCCGTTTGGGAAGGTTGTGGCCGACCCACGAACCAACTCTGTGCTAATTACGGCGACCGCCGACCGAATGCAGACGATCAATAAGCTGATAGATGCGCTCGACCAGGAGGTGCCTGCCGAGTCGACGACCTTTATTTTCCCACTTAAGAACGCCAACGCCGCCGATGTTGCCTATGCTCTCGGACAGGCGTTTGGAACCGGCCAACAGAACGGTTTTGGCAACTTCAACACCTTCTTCTTTGGCGGGGGTGCTCCTACCACAAACAACCAGGTTGGGTTGCCAAAGATCAATCGTCAGCTCGGAAACAACGCGCTGTTCACACGTTCTGCCGCACCGCCTCAGCCTCCAAATGCGCCGGACAGCGCCGTCCCACAGGGCCAGCCGGATGCCGGCGCAACTGATAATAGTGGAAACGGCTCGGCCCCAACCGACCCTTATCAGGCGAACTCCATCGGTCAGGAGCCGACCCGCCAGTTCTTCCGTCCGTTCGGAGGCTTCTTTGGCCAAAGAGGGATCGGACAGAACACCGGCCCACAGTATGGACGCGGCCGCAACGGGGAGTATGCCAACCTCCTACAGTTACAGAATAATGTTTATGTAACCCCTTCCCCAACCGGTGATGCCGTTATAGTGACAACCACACCGGATAACTATGAGGCTGTAAAAGAGCTTATAGAGCAGCTCGATGTGGTGCCACGCCAGGTGATGATCAAGCTGATCGTGGCCGAAGTGAGCCTCGATAAGGACGAGAAGCTCGGCTTCGCCTTAAACGGCCTGTTTAAAGACCTGTTCGGAAAAACGAACACGGCTACCGGCCAGCTCGGCCTGCAGGCACCGGGTTTCAACACCGGAGCGAATGGGCTTTCCTTGGATCCGCTTGCTGAAGGCGCGCAGTTCGTGCTCAACGGGGCAAACTATACGGCGTTGCTGCAAGCTTTGGAAAACGACAACCGCGTGAAAGTGATGGCTACACCTACCGTCTTCACCTCCAACGGTCAAGAGGCGTTGGTGAATGTGGTGGAGCGGATACCCTACATCTCCGGACAAACCATCAGCGGTCTATCGAACTTTGTGACGAACAACATCTCCACGGTGCCGGTGGGGTATCAGATAGATATGACCCCACGCATTACGCGAGATGGATTGGTAACCATAGATGCGGTAGCCCAGGCCAGCACGCTCAAGCAGTTCGAGACACTGGGTTCCGGCGCCAACGCCAGCCAGTATCCGGTGGTGGATGAGCGCAACATAGATACCGAGATAACCGTACAGAGTGGGCAAACGGTAGCGATCGGAGGTCTCGTTCAAAATACGGAGACGCTTACCGTCAACAAGATTCCCTTGCTTTCGGATATTCCGATCATCGGCCAATTCTTCCGCGAGCGCGAGCGCGTTACCAACCGCACGGAACTGGTGTTATTTATCACACCGATAGTGATCAACAGCACTCAGGAGGCTCAGGCCATGACACAGAAGGAATCGAAAGGGCTGGTTCAACAGTTGCCGGATTTAAAGAAGGAACACCCCGACCTTGCCCCGCCTCCGGCCTCCAAAACAACGGTGTCTCCTTCGCAAAAGTAGGACGAGAAGGTAGGATAAAGTAGGGTACGGAAGCGGTTGCCGTACCCTGTTTTTTTTTGTGCGGAGTGCCTCACAGGGTGCTGTCTGCTGCCTCTTTATTTCGGCGATAGAACTGCATGTTGTGGGGTATTCTTAAGATGAGAGAAATGAACATTTTCTACCGAACCTGGTGTTGGAGGAGAAAATGGGCAAGGAGAAGATCGTGCGAAGTGAAGAAGAGTGGCGCAAGATACTGACGCCCGAGCAGTACTATGTGTTGCGACAGGCGGGAACCGAGCCGGCTTTTACCGGGAAATACTATAAGAACCACGAGACGGGCGTTTATGCTTGTGCAGGGTGTGGTGAGGTACTGTTTACCTCGGATACGAAATATGAATCGGGGTCGGGTTGGCCGAGCTTTTGGGATGCAGTGGACGAGCAGAAGCTTGAGCTTTTGGACGACTACAGCCATGGAATGCATCGCATCGAGGTGCGTTGTGCCAAATGCGGAGGGCATCTAGGACACCTTTTCGACGATGGACCTCGCCCTACAGGCAAGCGGTACTGCATTAACTCTGCCTCCTTGCAGTTTCATAAGAAGGAGGAGCATAGCTAACTGCCGATGGCTTTTTGCGAACTGAAGTATTTTAGCCCTGCCCTACAAAAACAGACGGCGGCCAACATCATCCTACCGGAAGGCAAGAAAGGGCCTTTTTCGGTGCTCTATCTACTGCATGGTCTTTCAGACGATCACACGATCTGGCATCGGCGAACCTCTATCGAACGCTATGTGCAGGACATGCCCCTCATCGTTGTTATGCCGGATAACGGACGTGGTTGGTATACCGACGCCCTGGAGGGGCCGGCAAGCGAAACGGCTATTGTCTCCGACCTCATGAACCTTGTGGATTCGCTCTTTCCGACGCGTGCGGAAAAAAGAGGGGGGAGATGCGTGGCCGGTCTTTCGATGGGCGGATATGGGGCGTTCAAACTAGCCCTGAAACATCCCGATAAATTCTGCGCAGCGGTAAGTCATTCTGGAGCGTTGGGCATTGGCCATTTTCCTCTGAGGCCGGAGGAAGTGGAGCGTTCGGGGGACGATGTGAACCTTGAGGAGCGACGGCGCTGGCTGCGTGAGATGGTGCGGATTTTCGGAGAAGACCCGGTGGGCGGCCCAAACGATCTTTACGCGCTTGCCAAGCAGGTTCCACAATCTCTACGTCCAGCCCTACGTTTTGATTGTGGCACAGAGGATTTCTTGCTCGATCAGAATCGCAGCTTCCATTCCTATCTTGATGAGATGGGTTACGCACATGAGTACGAAGAGTTTCCAGGTGGGCACGAGTGGAGCTATTGGGATCGGCATGTGCAAGAGGCTCTGCAGTTCTTCCGTCCACTGCTGCGACTCGATTAAGCTTAGCGCATGAGCGTAAGATCGGCCACGACCGGGCAGTGGTCAGAGCCAATGCCGTCGCCTGTTTGGCAGTTGTGTATCTGCCATTGCGGGCCGGTGAAAATATGGTCAATTCGTAAAAAGGGAAAGGGGGGCAGAAGATATTGACCATAGGTATAACCGTGGCCCCGGCCGGCTTGGGCAAAGGCGTCTTGTAGATTCCCCTCTTGTTCCAGCATTCGACAGACCAAAGAGGTCGGTGGGGAGTTAAAGTCCCCGGCAACGATCGTCGGCTCCTGAGGGTGTAGAAGCTTCAAGATGCCGTTGGCTTGGGCAAGGCGATGTTGTGCACCCTCTCGTAAAATGTCTATATTTCCCTTAAGTAGGTCGAGAAGCGCCCAGCGCGGCGAGAGAAGATGCACCGAGTAGATGGTAACGAGACGCCTGTCAAATCGAATCTGAAACTGCATGGAGTGATAGTTGGGATCGTCGGGGGCTAGTGCGAGGGAGCGAGCATTGAGAATAGGATAGCGGCTTGCTACGCTACATTGATAGAGCGTTTTCGTGTAGTAGCCGTTCAAAGCCTCTTGGACGGGACTGCTGAGGATGCCGGCAGAATCCTGCATCACCAAAACATCGGGATGAAATCGCCTAATTGTCTCTGCGATGGCCTGCGGGTTGCGTTTTCCCCATTTCACATTGTAGGTCATGATGCGTAGTGTTGAGGCTGCGGGGGAGGCTGAGTTCGGCGTATGCCAACAGAACCCCATTAAGGGGCCGGCGACCCACAAAAGACTCATGACGAGCAGACCTAATTTTCGAGGTGTGTAGCGCAACACAGGGAGTAGTAGAAGCAGGGCCGGTAGTCCCCATATCCATGGTGGTAAGTAGAGAGCGACGATGCCCAAAACGGTTCTTTCAGGGCCAAAGAGTTGAAGTAAGGTGGCGAATGCCGGAAAAAGAACTTGTAAGAGCGCTAAGATTGCAAGCCGTCTGCGCCATTTGCGAACACGACTGCGCGGTTGAGTACGTACGGAGGGGTAACCTCGCCACTCAACCTGACGTGCAGGAATCGCCACGTTTTCTTCTCCAGCAAAGTCGTTTGGGTCTATCGGTGAAATGGTCGTGCTTCCAATTTATCGGCTAGAATAGGTGTTTTCCTAAGAGGAAAAGAATCGCTATATTATACGGATTGAGCGAATAATGAATTAAAGGGGCAGGAATTAGGCCGATTGGGCGCGAAATTACGTGCCGCGTAAGAAAGTCGGATCAAGAGGTTTTGCACAATACCGAGGAGGGTTTCCGAGTTTTGTCGGTATCTAAAGAAGGACGACTGCTATCTCTGGTAGCCGAAAAGCGAGCCTCCATTTGGGCTGCCTACTCGGGGGTACTGGCTCCTCTTTCTTTTTTAGTGATTCTGAGTTTGATATTATGGCGCTTATCGCCTAATTTTGCCACACGGGATAATCTCAAACAGATTGTCGTTCAATCGGCGGTTGTGGCGATTCTTGCCTGTGGCCAGACTGCAGTTATCATCGCTGCCCAGATCGATCTCTCGGTGGGTGCCATCATGGCGTTTTCGGGAGTAGCCGCTGCCGTGGCCATGCACACCTACCATGTAAGTGTGCCTATAGGTGTGCTGATCGCCTGTATAACCGGTCTTGTTTTTGGCTCGGTCAATGGCCTGATTACCGCCTATGGGCGTATTCCCTCCTTCATCGTTACGTTAGGGATGATGGAGGTTGCACATGGGGCTGCCGGACTGCTGTCGGGGGATCAGGATGTGTCTACCCCCCAATCGTTTCAGGTGTTTGGTTATGGGGAGCTATTCGGGGGACCGACGCGCGATGGCATTCCTTATGCAGCGCTGATGTTGATCCTCACGGCCGTCGTGGTGCATATCGCCTTATCGAAGACGCGGTGGGGGCGTCAGGTCTACGCTATTGGAGGCAATGCCGAGGCGGCGCGGCTTTCGGGTGTGCGTGTAGCCCGGGTGATCGTTACCGTTTTTATGTTGTCGGGTTTTCTCTCTGGGGTGGCGGCGGTGGTAAGCGTATCGAGGGCAAGCGTGGCCTCGCGCGATGCCGGTGTGGGCTACGAGCTAGACTCGATCGCGGCGGCCGTACTTGGAGGGACCTCTTTGTTCGGTGGGCAGGGAGGCATTCCCGGAACGATTTTAGGGGCCGCACTTATCTACACAATTCGGAACGGTTGCGCTCTGCTGGGATATGGCCCCGACCTGCAAGAGGTTATCATCGGTCTTGTGATCGTGGTGGCCGTGCTTTACGACCGGTTTGGGCCGGGGCGGCGGGCGCTCCGCGCAAATTAGCAGAAACGACAAAGGAGTAAAACATGCACTTCGGTAAAAGCTATGGCACACTTCTACTTGCTTTAGGGCTACTAGGAGCCGGAATAAGCGGCTGCCAAAAGAGCGCCAGCCCGGGTGGGGGGGCGGCGAGCAGCGCGAATCAGGTTGTCATCGCAGTCATTCCTAAAGGAACGGCGAACTCCTATTGGTTAGGGGTAAAAGCGGGAGCCGAGGCGGCCGGTAGGGAGCGTGGCGTGAAAATAGATTTCGATGGTCCGAAGCTTGAAACGGATATTACCGGCCAGATCAATCTCGTGGAAGATAAGATTAATGCAGGTGTGAAGGGCATCGTCTTGGCGGCTTGCGATACCCACGCTCTGCTGCGTCCTGTGGAGGATGCGCTGCACCGCGGCATTCCAGTGGTGACCATCGATTCAGGGCTAGACCCAAAAGACGATCCCTCGTATTGCTATATCGCCACGAACAACGAAGAGGGAGGGAAAAAAGCCGCGGATGCTCTCGCTGCTGCGATAGGTGAAAAAGGGAAAGTGGGTATTCTCGGCTTTTTGCAGGGGGCGGCATCCAATGACGATCGGCTAAAGGGTTTTAATGAAGAGATTAAAAAATATCCTGGCATCACCGTGGTAACGACACTTTACGACGATAGCGATACGGGTAAGGCGGTAAATCAGACGGCCAACATGCTGACGGCGCACCCCGATATCAGCGGGATATTCGCAGCTAATCAGCCCGGCGGGGTTGGTGCGGCCAACTATCTACGGCAAAGCGGGCTGGTAGGTAAGGTTAAAATCGTGGCGTTCGATGCCTCTGACGATGAGATAAACGACCTTAAACAGGGCATCATTCAGGCTTTAATCGTGCAGAACCCCTATCAGATGGGCTATCAAGGGGTTATGGAGGTGTTGAATGCACTTGCCAAAAAGCCGGCGCCCCACCCGCGCTTCATTGATAGCGGCGTAACGGTTGTGACACAGCAGAATATGAACGATCCGCAGATACAGAAGTTACTGCATCCCGGCAGCTCATAGGGGACTTTTGGCGCAGAGAGGCTAGCTTTCCTGATGAAGCAGGCGGTAAATGAGGGGCGCGATGGCAGCATAGTCTTGCACCTGTGTGCCAAGCCCGGCCGGAAGGATGCGGCAGCCGGCGGCGATTTTTGCCCAACAGCGCTCCGCAACGGCTTTACGCACCGGTTCGAGCAGGCAGTCGCCTGCGTGAACGGCAATCGTTCCGAGAATAACACATTCTGGGTTGAGAATCTGCAGCACGTTTGCGATGCCGATACCGAGGTAAGTCCCCACCTCTTCTAAAAGCCCTTGGGCGAAGTTATCGCCCTCTTTGGCTGCAGCGATGACGTGTTCTGCGGTGATGTTGGCCGGTTTCCCGCCGGCCAGGCTAAGGACACGTTTGTGTCGCCCATACATCAAACTTTCTCGAGCGAGCCGTGCGATGGCCGGGCCTGAGGCTAGCGCCTCCAAGCAACCCTGTTTACCGCAGGCGCACAGAGGGCCGTCTGGCAGGATGGTTTGATGGCCGATCTCACCGGCCAGTCCCTGCTTTCCATGATAAAGCCTGCCGTCCAGAATAAGACCGCCGCCGATGCCGGTGCCCATGGTAAGGTAAATGAGGTGAGAGGCGCCTTTCCCTGCACCAAAGAGCCACTCGGCGAGGGCGCCGGCGTTGGCGTCGTTTTCTAGAACTACGGGAAGGTGGAAGCGTTCTTGCAAAAAGGCGACGATCGGTACATTGTCCCAGCCCGGAAGATTCGGAGGAGAGCAGATGAGTCCATTTTCTAGGTCTAATGGGCCGCCACAAACAACGCTGATGCCGGCGAGGTCATGCTGGCTTACGTTCTCCTCCTCTAGAAGCGCACGGGCCAACTCGGTAAGTTCTGAGAGAACCGTTTCAGCGCTACGCATTTGCGGACGCGTTGGTATCTGCATGCGTGCGCGCAAAGTGCCGTCCATTGTGGCAAGAACAACGGCGCTTTTCGTACCACCGATATCGAAGCCAAGAACATAGTTAGCAGGCATAGTTTTGGTGTCTGAGCTGTAGCTAAGAAATGACCTTCGGAAAATGTGAGGGCGAAGAAAATGGCGTATAAACATTCTCTAGAGAGCCTATTTTTTCCTGCTAGGGAGGTAGCGTTATGAGGATACGTGCGCATGCTCCGGGGCGATGCGGTATTGTCGGAAACCCAACGGATATGTACGGGGGGTGTGTGCTTTCCTGCACAACCCAAGAGCGTGCCTTTTGTGAACTAGAGCCTCACAAAGAGGAGACACTCTTCCAGAATGAAGGCCAACATAGCCTAGTGCGAAGCAATGATGATCTGCGTTTACGGGGCGATAAGCTCGATATCCTACGGGCGGCATTTGCCTATTTCGAAATCAATCCACAGACCGCTCCTGTGCACGTTCGGGTTTGGACGGAGATACCCATGCAGGCGGGGCTAGCCGGGTCTACAGCTATGTTAACGGCGATTGTAGGCGCCATCGCGCGTTGGCAAAATCTGCAGCTCAACCCCTATGCTTTGGCAGAGACGGTTCGTAAGATCGAGGCAAGAGTGCTTGGCGTGCTGTGTGGGTTCCAAGATCAGCACATGGCGGTTTTTGGCGGTCTCAACTTCATGGATTTTTATGGAAAAGAGAGCCTCGAACAGAGAGATGACGAGCCGCTAGCCACTATTGAGCCTTTGGCCGAACGCTGCCCGACACCGCCGCTTCTTCTAGCACATACGGGCGTTCAACACCATTCAGGAACGGTGCACAAGTCTCCGCGCCAGCGATGGGAAGAGGGAGATGTGGAGGTAAGAGGTGGCTATGCCCGTATTATGGCCTTAGCGCGCAGGGGAAAGCGGGCGCTCATCGAGCAGGATTGGCAGAAGCTCGGTGAGGCTATGAACGAAAACCATGAGATTGTGGCCGCGTTGGGCGGTTCAGGTGTAGAGAACGATCGATTGATCGAGGCGGCGCGCCAAGCCGGTGCATGGGGGGCGAAGCTGGCCGGAGCGGGTGGAGGTGGCACCATCATTGTACTGGTGAAGGAACGCGAAAGAGTTGTTCAAGCGCTGATAGATGCCGGGGCGGAAAAGCTGTTAACCCCGGCACCGCGTCCGGGGTTAACGATAGAAGTAGAACACTAAGTCGTATCGGCTGTTTCTGCTATTTTCCTCTCAAGAGGAGCACGGTAGCTGAATAGGGTGCGAACTGAAAACGAAAAGTTGTTCCGGGAACCGTGCACCTTGATGTCGCCAGGTCTGGAGAGCCTTTACCGGTACGTGCGGCGTTATCTTGAGGGATGCCGTAGGAATAACATACCGCGGCGTGCTGTGGGTTGAAACCTACCAGGTGAATTTCGCCTGTGAGGGGCTGATCGGGGGTTTTATTAATAATGAGTAGCGAGAGGGAGCCGTTGGGATGACGAGCGGCATAGATCGAGAGCAGATCGTAGTTGCTTGAGGCGATAACGATCTTGTCGCCGCTGTTGGCGAAATAGGCAAGCAGTTTGAAAACGTAGTAGGTTGGATAGCGGTCGTTTTGGGGCGACACAATGCCGTAGTCGCCGTAATTGCGCCAGCCGTATAGGGTAGAACTGTTGTTGTTATTGGGACTGGGGCCGTTGCGTAAATCCCACCAACAGATAGATTGGAACTCCGTCTGCAGGATGTTGGCCGCGCTATCGGCCAGATAGAGGCCGTTAACTAGGCTAGTTGTCTGCTTGCCTGGGTTGTAAGAGACAGAATTGTTCTCTGTGCACACGAGGGCAACCTTGTCGCCGTCACTACCCAGATAGTCCGAGAGCTGTTGTCGGAGGTTCTCCGCGTCATTTTTCCAAGTGCGGGCGGCTTGGAGAAGGAAGGCGTCGCTCTCGCTGCCCGGGTTCTGCTCGTATCGGTGGTAGATGAGAAAGTCGGGTAAGACGCCGAGTTGGTGGAGGGTTGAGAGCATAACGGGAGTCCAGCCGTAGTAGGTTTGGTGGGTGCGCGGGTTTACGGCGGCATGGTTTTTATTATTGACGAAAGAATCTTCTCCGACGACGGCCACGACGCCAACTTTAATGGAGGGGTCTACGGCTTTCATCTGGGTTATAAATTGAGCTGCTTCCACCGCGTAGGTGTAGGGGTCGTGAGGAATGGGGTGATGGTCTTCCTCCCAGTTGCCGTAGCATTCGTTGCCGATCTCCCAATATTTGAAGTCGTAGTGTTTTTCGATATTGGCATAGCGTACCCATGCCGCCGCTTCCTGTGGGGTTCCTGAGCCGTAGTTGACGGTGATAAAGGCTTGCGTGTGCAGCGCTTGAGCGATGTGAGCAAAGCCATCGAAATCGGTAGCCCATTTCCAGGTATTGTTATCAGAATTATTCGTTTGCCAATGGTAGCCATCGGAAGTAGAACCGCCGGGGAAACGCAAAATGTTGATATGAAGGGGAGCGAGTAACTCTACAGTTGTTGGCGTGTTAAGATGCGAGTCCCAGCAGGCGGTGTTAAGACCAATGGCGATGGGTGAAACACTTCGAATAACATGCTGAACGTCCACATCTAACCGAATTTGAGCGGGTGGAGGAGCGGCCAACAGGCGAATAGCAGCAAGATAGAAAGGCGGTTGGCTGGTGCCGGCAGCATCTTGCAGCCAAAAACCGGTGAAGTTGTTCGCATGATCTACATGGAGGTCTGCTAGAGGAATAACGACTTCTTGCCACCTATCGGCTGCAATCGCCCCGCCGGGTAGGAAGGAGGCTAACGGCACGGCCGGTTGTGCTTTTCGGTCGAGCAGACCGGCAACCTGTATGCGCTGATTCCCTGTGCTTCCTCCATTAATCCAGAAGCTGATAGCCTTATACCCGTCCGTATTAAATGGGGTATGAGACAGGTAGAATCCTTGAGAGGGAGCTGTGTATTGCACCTGAATGCTCGGTTCACCGGCATATGTGAAACGGGTGTTCCCGATCTCTGTTTTGCACCATGACCAGTTCTGCCAACCGTTTTCCAGTTTGCCGGTATAGATGGTGAGATTTTGGGCATGGGCAGCTTGGGCTAAGGCAAGGCCAAGCACTAGGGAGAGACAGCATAATCGCTTCATCACGGGTAAGAGGGGCATCTTGGGTACCTCCCAATCGGTGGATTTGCCGAAAGAGTTCGCTACAAGCATAGCAGATTAGGGGAATTTCGTCAAGGGAGGTTCGCAAAATCATGTTGGTTACGAGCCGTGCGCCGGTGCGAATTGACTTTGCCGGAGGTTGGACCGACGTAAACCTTTTTGCGTTAGGTGCCGGTGGAGCTGTGGTGAATGCCACTATTAATCATTATGTAACCGGCGAGCTGGAGGTTTATGAAGAGCCGGAGGCGTTGAGCTTTCCGGTGGCTTTAGCGGGAAGCCAAGAGGGGTTGCGCGTGGCCTATCGGTGCGATCTTCCTTCCGGTTCAGGATTAGGAACATCGGCAGCGCTTAACGTTGTGTGGCTAAGCCTTATTCACTCTCAAATTACTTCTGAGGAGGACAGAGCACGTATTGCAGAGCTGGCATATCAATTAGAGGAGATGTTGGGGATTTTGGGCGGGAAGCAAGATCAGTACGCTGCAGCCTTTGGTGGAGTGAACTTTATAACGTTCAATCAGAAGGTGCATGTGGAGCGGCTAGCCATCTCGCCAAAGTTCATAGAAATGTTAGAGAAGCGGTTGGTGCTATGTTATACAGGAAAGCCGCGGCTATCTGGCAGCATCCATGCGCACGTTTGGGGCGCTTTCAAGAAAGGCGTTCCGCAAACGGTACAGGCTTTGTACGGACTTCGTGATTGTGCCCTACGGATGCGTGAGGCGCTATTACGGGAGGACATCGTCCAATTTGGCTCTATTTTGAGTGAGAACTGGCAGCATCAGAAGGCGCTAGATTCCTCAATCACGAACGATCAGATCGAACGATTGTTTGAGGTTGCAGAGAAGGCAGGCGCCATTGGCGGCAAAGCATGTGGTGCTGGCGGGGGTGGATGTCTGCTCTTTTGTGTGGAGGAAGGTAGAGCCGAGGAGGTTGCCATGGCGTTATCTCAGGCAGGCACACGCATTATTCCCTTCCATTTCGAATGGAAGGGTTTGGAGGTGATGCGTGAGGAGTAGTTCAAAGAAGGTCACTGCCGCTAGGTTTTTGGGGTTGATGCTAACCCTCCTCTTTTCAGGTGGAAAGGCCTTTGGACAGCCTGCTTTTGTGGCCGGTGCGGCGAGGGTGAACATTACGCCCATCGGTGCTGCCGTAAGGGTGCCGTTAGGGGGATATGCGGCACGCAGGGGAGCTTTAGCAACAGGGGTGCATGACCCGGTGTTCGCGCGCGCTTTAGTGCTTGGGAGGGGAGATCGGCTTGTCGCCATTGTCTCGGTAGATCTCTGCTTTTTACCGTCGGGTATTGTGCAGGCCGTAGCACAAGACCTGAGGCAGATGGGGTTGGCCCAATTAACGGGAAGCCGCCTGTTCTTGGCCGCTACGCATACCCACAGCGCTCCCGATCCCCTCGCGATGGACCCTGCTAACACCTTCACACAGCCTAAAGGTTGGAGCCGCTTTAATCCGCAACTGCTTCATTGGAGCGCCCATCACATTGCGCTTGCCGTGAAACAGGCCTATGAGAACCGCGTGCCGGCACTTCTGGGCTACACGGCAACGCAGGTAGAAGGACTGAATCGCAATCGGCGTGACGACCCCGTGTTAGATAAGCAGCTGACGGTGTTGCGCGTGGTTCGTCGGAGAGATTTGCGCTCGATTGCCGAATTGGTGGTGTTTGCCTCCCACCCCACTCTCTACACGGCGAAGATGCTGGAAATCTCAGCAGATTGGCCTGGAGTGATGGAACAGGCCGTTGAGAAGCACTATGGAGGTGTCTGCCTGTTTTTAAACGGCGCGGAAGGCGATGCTGCCCCCCCGGATTCGCAGGGTCTGACGGAGGAGCAGGAGGTTGATCGGTACGGGAAGGCGGTCGCCGCAGCGGTACTAAGGCTTATTCCCACCATCGCTTACGATGTACCTGCGCCGGTGGAGACGTGGCAAATCTCCGTGACATTGCCACAACGCGAGCCAAATGGCCTCTATCTTGCCGCAGCAGGCAGTTTGGGCATCTCTGTCCCGGATGCGCAAAATAGGGTGAAGCACCTTATGCCCTCGACCACAAGAATCTCCTTTGTTCGTATTCATCGGTTGCTGCTCATCGGTATGCCCTGTGAACCTACGGGCGCTTTAGGAGCAGTGCTAAGGCGTGAGGCAGAACAAGCGGGGTATCATCCGGTGGCTATAGTGGCTCTCGTTAACGACTGGTTGGCGTATGCGCTTACTGCGGAACAGTACAGGCACGGAGGTTATGAGGTAGGCATGTCGTTTTATGGCCCTCAGCTAGGAGACGTTTTAGTGCGGGCAGTGGCGAGGGGACTAGCTCATGAACGAAAAACTTCAGCGAAGGAGTAGAGTAAGACATTTCGCCGCACCTCCGGCCTTAAGAAACTCCGACATCTCCACAGCGTAGCACACAAAGCCCCTTTGTTGCAGGGCATCGGTTAGTTGTGGGCAGCCGGTCGGTAGAACAACTTGGTGACCTATCACCACTGCGTTACAGGCGAAGCGTAGGGCCTCTTCTTCACGAACAGGAATGGTTTCAAAGTTGTTTTCGATAACGGTGCGTGCATAGTCATCGAAGGCTGCCGGATAGTAGGCGACCAGATGTGCTTCGAGAGGTAGGAAGCAGGTATCGAGATGATACCATCGGTCGTCTACGAGTTCTAAGGAAAGGACGGGCAGACCCAGTGTGTCGGTAAGCCAACGATGAGAACAGATGTCGCTGCGTTTAAGGTAGCCTGCCACAAGCACATCTCCTACGAACAGTGCGTCGCCCTCGCCTTCAAAATGACAATTTGGTGGTGGGGTTATTACCTGATAGCAATGTTGTTCAAACCAGGTGCGGAAGTAAGGTACCTCGGGCTGGCGTTGTGGATGTCGGAATTGCGAAAGGAGCGCTTTCCCTTCGTAAACGAGGCCGGCGTTTGCCGTGAATACCATGTCGGGGCATTCTGGCGGTTGTTGGATCAGATGGACGGTAAGGCCTATTTGAGTGGCGAGCACTTGATAGAGCGCATCCCACTGTTTTGCAGCAAGAGGCCGATCCGGGCGATTTTCGACATGCATCCAGGGGTTGATCTCATAACAAACGTCGTAGGCCGTAGGCGGGCACATCAGAACCTGACGGATGGTAGTGGGTGTAGTCATTTTACGACTTTGACGTTTGGCAGTTGAGCCGCCAGCTCTTTAAGGAAGAATTCGCAGTCTGTCACGAGTCCAAACGCCTGATGGGTTCCCCGATCCATTAGTTTGATAACCGTATCGGGGTCGGAGTCGACGCAAAGGGTACGAACGGAGGCGGGCAAGAGGTTACCGGTCGCTACCGAATGGAGGGTGGTTGCTACCATGAGGGCGACTCCCACCCCGCGCACATGTTGGCGCATTTTGTCTTGTGCTTCCACAACGTCGGTGATGACGTCGGGTAGGGGGCCGTCATCACGGATCGAGCCGGCAAGCACATAGGCCGTATTGGTGGTAATGCAGGCGTGCATGATGCCGGAACGAAGGAAGCCTGCCTCGACAGCGCTACGTATGGAGCCATAGGCGCGTATGGCGTTGATGGCACGTAGATGGTTTTCGTGGCCGTGAGGCATGGCCGTTCCGGTGGCGATCTCGACGCCTAAAGAGGTACCAAAAAGCGCCCCTTCGATATCGTGAGCTGCCAGAGCATTGCCTGCAAAAAGCACATCTATCCATCCTGCACGAATGATGGCTTCAAGGTAGTGGCCGGCGCCCGTGTGGATGATGGCCGGGCCACCCACAAAAAGGATTTTCTTTCCCTCTTGCCGTGCCTCTTTCATCGCGTGCACAATGGCGGCGACGACACGCTCTTTCGGGCGCTCGGTGGAGACGTCGCTTCCCATGAAGCTAAACACATCGTCCGGTTCTCGGCGCTCGACGGGGGTAACGCGTACACCGGTATCGCCAACGACGACAAGCTCTCCCTCACGCACATGGTGCATAGGGGTGCAACGTGCAGTGGGCTTACCCTCTTTATATTCGATGACAATAGCGCAGTCCATCTCGATAAACTGCACGGGGAGCCACTCGTTGCCTACCCGCACGTGGGTTTCGAGGTTAGTCGTGGCATAGAAGCCTTCGGGAAGCACACCGTCCTTTGGGGCCGGCACCAGTCGGGCCTCGCCGGCTGTGCGCTCTGTGCCATGTTGGCCGGTGGCGTGGAGAATGCGCTCCAGCGTTTCATTATCTGGGGCGCTGATCTCTATCTCTGCGTGACTCGGATCGGAGCGTGTTGCGCCCATTTGAAAGCGCAGCACGCGATACTCTCCCCCCTCTTTGAGGATAATGTCTAAAACTTTCGAGAGGGTAAGCGAGTCGATGATATGTCCATCAAGGCGAACGATCTCAGAGGGCATCCGTCTCTCTCTATTGAACTCTAATGACAAAATCGGTCGTTAGAATTTTACCTTCATGTTTGAACTGCGTCCAAATTTTGTAGATGCCGGGTTTAGACAGCAGAACATGAAACCGGACAGTTGGGCCGTAGTGCTTTTCACCCACTTCCAAAGGATGAGAATGGCAGTAGCCCATGGTATCTTGGCTGATCGCCACACAATGTCCGGCTGCACCGAGATAGGGTTGAAGATCGGTGACGGGCAAGCCATTTTTCCAGATGGTGTAGGTAAGCACGGTCTCATCGCGCCAGTAGGGGTGGCGTGGTGTTAGCAGCATCTGGACGCGGTAAGGCCCAAACACCTTAGCTTGCGCCGGCGTAACCAGAAGCGGTTTTGGCGGCGGCGGGGTGCCGTTGACGTGTACAGGAATGCGAAATACCTGATTCCGATCTCCGAATGGGGTAATGTCGGCGAAGAGCAGAAAATTGCCGGCGAAGGGAAAGGCATAGTCTATAAGCAGGGTGCCATCGGGTTGTAGCTGCGGGTGGATGTGGTCGAAGAAAGAGAGGTCTTGACTCAGCACGATAAGATGCATCTTTTTTTCGTGAACAGTTGCAAGGTTATGAAGAATTTGCCCCTGATAACGCGGCGTGAAGACGAAGCGCACCAGCTGGCCGGGTTGGAGGGATATGATCGGCGTGAGCTGCACGTGCTGTGCAGGGAAGAGCAGATGACCTGCTTGGGCATAAGCGCGAATGGTGCTGAGCGACGGAGCTTGTGGCCGCTTCGTGGAAGTTGAGAGGGTTTGGGATAACGGCAGGCTGGTTGCCACGGAGAGCATGGTGAAGTCGAGCGTGTAGCCCGGATCGTGCAACACCCCCCAAGGGCGTGATGGTTTGTTCGGCTCAAGAGGCATGCCGCATATGGGACAAAATCCGGGATGGGTGGCCCCCACGTTTGAGTGCATAGGGCATACATAAGGCAGGTAACTATGCGGAAAAGCGGCACTGTGATCTATCCATGGCTCGAAATCGGCTACCAAAGGCGCTGCGGTAGGAGGTCGGTCGAAGGGCCAGAGCAAGGCCTTGGGTTCAAAGAAGGGGATGCTATGCAGAAAAGTTGCCATTGCGGTATAGTGGCTAAAGTCTGTGTCTACAGGATGCAGCTTAAGCGCGGTGGTGTCGCCGCCGATCTTAATGACGAGCTGGGCGCTGTAGACTTTCATGGGATAGGGGATGTCGTTGCTTTGATGATAAAGGTAGAGATCAAAGCGCTGGGTAGTCGGGTTGTAGGTAAGCTCGGCGCGTTCACGGCCTAGAGGCGCTACGAGACCACGATGAGGAGCTGAGCGGCTAAGCCGTCCATATCCGAGGAACCAGGGAAGCCCTTCATTGTAGTTGATAAGTAAAAACGCCTCAAATATCATGAGGCAGGGATAGGCGATGGTTAGGCTGCGGGTAAGCCGTGTTGAGACGGTAGAGGGAAAGCCCTGCTGGTATTTTTGTTGAAGGTGGTCTTCTATTAGCTTAACGGCACCGATAAGTAACGCGACGAACCCCATGACGGTATGATGGATATAGACTCCTGCAGCCACGTTCGCGTAAGGTGCATTGGAGTGAACGTGGGTAAACAGCAAGGCTCCCCCCACCAAGGCGAAAATGGCAAGTAGACGGTTTTGAAGCCCTTTACCGATTTTAGCAGCCTGCCGACGTTTGATCAGTCCGTGTAGCCCCATGGCTATCATGAGCACGGCGTAGATTTTATGCATCAGAACCTCTTTGTCGGTGAGGGGACGGAACGGACGCACATGATAGAGCGGCCAAGCGTCCTGGTCGCTGAAGATAAGGAGGAAAACCCCACCGGCAAGAAAAAGCACTGGAGCCAGCCGTCTTACCTGCACGCCCCATTCCGGTGACAGGAGGTCTATGAGCAGCATTATAGAGAGCACCAGCACCAACCAGCCGAAGATATGGTGCATCATGTCGGAGTAGAAAATAGCAGCCTGCGTTTGATGTTGTAACAGAATGGCGAGGTCTTCGTGGGTAGGAGCGGGGGCAATGCCGGGAACCTGCACGGCTGCGGCATGATGGTAGACGAGCATAGCGCCCAGATGGCCTGTATAACCAAGAAGCGCACAGCATGCAACGGCTAGAATGAGATAGATAGCCATAGCGCTGCGTCGTGTGCTGATGCCCAGAAATAGCCGTGCAGCCGCAAGAAAAACGAACGACCAGCTCGTGATGGTTGCCATCAGTTCGTGGTATTCCATGGGGTCTTGAGGAACGCCATCGCGGGCCGCCCAAATCTCGGCAAAATTGCCGGCAACGAAGGCAAAGAGCGTGGCACAGGTGCCCAGCAGCAGCGTAATTTGGGCAAATCTGGCGATAACAGGGTCGCGTTTAAAGAAGCCAATGAGATCGAGAGCGACGGCGAAAAGAAGCAGAACTATAGGAAAATGAACGAGGGCAGGATGTAAAAACCCGATAAAACGTGCGATCTCCATAAATGATTCACCCAGAGGCTTGCTATTTCAGCGGAAAAAGATGAGGAAACTGCTACTAGTTTAGCGTTTATCGGAGGCGCGTAGTTCCCGGCTCTTCGATAGGCAGGCCTTGCTGGCAGAGGGGGCATGCATCGGGTGCGTAGGAGGGCGCTTCAACCGTAAGGAGGGCTTCGAGGCGATAGCCCAAGTCAACGGTTCCACCGCTGCGATCCACGAGCACGGCCACGCCTACGATGTGCGCCTGATGCTTTTCTGCCAACTCTATGCACTCGCGTGTGGCGCCGCCGGTGGTCATGACGTCATCTACTATAAGGGTACGCGTGTTGGGTGGCAGAGCAAGCCCGCGGCGCAGGCAGCGTACCCCCTGCTCCTTTTCGGCATAGAGCGCTCGCGTTTGCAGTTGCCGCGCCACCTCGTAGGCTAAGAGGATGCCCCCTGTGGTGGGGCCAAGGACGACATCAACGGCGTCATCATGAAAGCGACGGGCTATTTCGGCACAGAGCGTTTGAACGTGCTTTGGATACTGAAGCACCCAGAACTTCTCCCAATACTCGTTGCTATGGCGCCCTGAGGAGAGAAGGAAGTGGCCTGTGCGTAGGGCACCAACTTGGAGAAATATTTCACGAACCTGTTCTGGGGAAAGCTCTGCCATCATATACGATGTTAAGTATACCTCATCTTATTTTATGATACGGAAAAGACCACTGGTTTGAAGGAGACCGCCAAATTGTACCGATGAAGGTTGTATGGAGCCGTTGTGTCATGAAGATATTGAAAAAGTGATGTATGGGGTAAAATGATGTTCGGTTTCCGGCGTGGTTTTAGGAATCACGAAGTAGAGACCGAAAATTTTCTATGAGGGGTTGCAATCGCTTTGGCGATGTGCTATACTAGTGTGGTTCGAGCAAGAGACCACTAGGCCCCTTGTAGAGCTGTACAAAGCAATATCCCACCGATGAGGAATATCTAAATGTGGGTTATATCCGTCCCACATTGTGAAAAAAAGCACAAAGTGCGGTTCGCAAAGAGAGCGGTAACGTGGGTGTGCCGTTGTTCGGCTAGGAATGAGCTTGGCCTAGCCGATGCGGATCGAAATAGACAGGGAGTGTACTGATGGCTCAACTCTTCCATCCGGCTGCGAACACAGTTGCACGTGTGATGGTGCTTTGCGCCTTTACCGGCCCTATTGTAGCGCTGCTTGTGGGCAGCGCGATCACGCGCTCCTCGTTCAACACTAATGTGGGCGTGCCCCTCGCTCAGCCGGTTCCTTTCAGTCACGAGCATCACGCCGTAGAGCTTGGTATAGACTGTCGTTACTGCCATACCAATGTAGAGAGGTCGCCCAATCCTGGGCTGCCCTCCTCTGAAATTTGTATGTCGTGCCACTCGCAGATTTGGACAGACAGCCCGCTTCTTGAGCCGGTGCGTGATAGCTATCGCGAAAACAAACCTATCGTGTGGAACCAGGTGAACTGGGTTCCCGGGTTCGTCTATTTCCCGCACGACATCCATGTGGCGCGCGGAATCAGTTGTAACAACTGCCACGGTCCCATCCAGAAGATGATGATCACCTACAAAGGCAAAGCCTTCTTCATGGTCTTTTGTCTTAACTGCCATCGCCAACCGGAGAAGTTTTTGGCACCCCCGCAGTTTGTGTGGCAGCTCTATCAGGATATCCAGCGCTATGGCGACAAGGTGGACCCAACCGGCAAAGAAGGTCTCACACCGCGCGAATACGCCCTTGCGGAGGGCAAGTATTACGAAAATCAAGGGGCCGACCTCGTGGAGGGGGAGCGTCTTAAGAAAGAGTATCATATCCACACCGTTCAGATTACCAACTGCTCTGTCTGTCATCACTAAAGGCGGATGGACGAACTTGGTGGAGATTAGGTGGAAAGAATGGCAAACGAAAATCGGTCGAAGCTAGATTTAGCGGCTATTAAAGCGCGCCTGGCGTCTGCGCGTGGCAAGAAGTATTGGCGAGTGCTTGAAGAGCTTGCGGACACGCCGGAGTTTCGTGAGGTAGTGGCCAACGAAATACCCGATGTCACGCGCTCCATAGATTTACATATGGATCGCCGGCAGTTCCTCACGCTTAGTGCGGCCTCGTTGGCGCTGGCCGGCCTAAGCGGGTGTCGCTATCTGCCGCAGCATAAGCTTGTTCCCTACGTGAACCAGCCAGAGGAAGAGACGCCGGGTGTGCCGCTATACTATGCCTCGGCTGCACCCACTTTTTGGGGATATGGTATAGGTACCATTGTAACGAGCCGTGATGGGCGTCCTGTCAAGATGGACGGTAATCCTGGCCATCCGGCGAGTTTAGGATCAACCGATATCTTCACTCAGGCCGCCACCCTGACCCTTTATGACCCCGATCGCTCTCAAATAGTGAACCATCAGGGCGATTTCTCCACCTGGGAAGATTTCTATACCACCGCGCGGCCATTGCTGCAGCGCCAGTTGGCCGTGAAAGGGGCGGGCTTGCGTATCCTTACGGAGACGGTTACTTCGCCGACGCTGGCGGCGCAGATAAAAGCGATCTTAAAACGTTTTCCTGAGGCGCAATGGGTTCAGTATGAGCCAACCTACCCCAACCATGCCTATGAGGCCGCTATGGCAGCCTTTGGGGAGCCGGTTCATACCTATTATGATCTTGCCAAAGCAAAACGCATTCTGTCGCTTGACTCCGATTTCCTCATCTCAAACCCAGCCGGCGTGCGGTACGCACGCGATTTTGCCGACGGCCGTAGAGTGCGGCAAGGCACCACGCAGATAACGCGCTTCTACGCTATAGAGAGCACGCCCACGTTGACCGGAGCGATGGCGGATAACCGCATTCGCGTACGGGCCAGCCAGGTTGAAGGTATTGCTAGAGCCATTGCGCAGCAGCTCGGACTCGATGTGGGTTCAGCTCCGTTGCCCACGCTTGATGCAGAGCAGGAAAAGTTTGTTGCGGGAGTGGTGAAGGACTTACAGGCCAACGCCGGCGCTTGTGTGGTGATCCCTGGCGAATTTCAAACTCCTGCGGTGCACGTTCTGGCCCATGCGCTGAACGAGCGCCTTGGCAACGTGGGGAAGACGGTTTTCCACACGGAACCGGTGGAAGCTCAGCCGCAACACCAGATACAGGCGCTTCAAAATCTGGTGAGCGATATGAATGCCGGCAAGGTAGACATCCTGCTGATCCTCGGTGGTAACCCTGTTTACAACGCCCCTGCGGATATCGGCTTTGCCGAGGCGCTTCCGCGTGTTCCTTTCCGTGCCCATCTTGGGCTGTATGAGGATGAGACCTCCATAGCCTGCCAATGGCATCTGCCAGAATCGCATTTCCTCGAAGCGTGGGGCGATCTGCGAGCTTTTGATGGTACGGCCAGCATCATTCAGCCGCTCATTCTCCCCATCTACGACACGAAATCGGCCTATGAGCTGCTTTCCGGTCTGTTCGATACCCCGGAGACCGGCGGGGAGGCGGGTTCTGCTCCTCGCGATGGGTACACGATTGTGCGGCAGTACTGGGCAGAGCATGGCTACCCCATAGATGAACCCTATGACTTTGCCTTCAACA
>Ga0209061_1001206_pt1 | contig 45829 bp, 46 predicted proteins | sample Coa_R1_10_FD_187157 | JGI IMG/M metagenome (GOLD analysis project Ga0209061, IMG submission 187157) | Surface soil microbial communities from Centralia Pennsylvania, which are recovering from an underground coalmine fire - Coalmine... | ecosystem: Environmental > Terrestrial > Soil >...
ATGATCGTCGGCGCCGACTGGGCCTCCACCAGGCTCATCGATTGGCAGTGTACGCCCGCCGGCCGACGCGCCGGCGCTCGACCGGGCGCTCGCGGCGGCCCCCGGTCGGCCGGTCTGCGCGGACGGCTACTGGCCCGTTGGCGGTGCGGCCGCGCCCTCGGCCTGCTGCGCCTGGGCGCGCTCGCGCCGCCTCTGCGCGTAGCCGTCGACGTTCTGCTGGCGCGAGCGCGCCACGCCGAGCGCACCGGCCGGCACGTCCTGCACGATCACCGAGCCCGCCGCCGTGTAGGCCTCGTCGCCGAGCGACACCGGCGCCACCAGCGTCGTGTCGACGGCGGTCCTCACCCGGTCGCCGATCACCGTGCGGTGCTTGAGGAAGCCGTCGTAGTTGGCGGTGATCGTGCTGGCGCCGAGGTTGGCGTGCTCGCCGATCTGCGCGTCGCCGACGTATGAGAGGTGCGGGACCTTAGAGCCGCGCCCGACGTCGGAGTTCTTGATCTCCACGAACGTGCCGGCCTTCGATCCCTCCCGCATCACCGTGCCCGGCCGCAGGTAGGCGAACGGCCCGACGCTCACGCGATCGCCGATCTGCGCGCGCACGACATGGGAGTGCACGACGGTCGAGTCGCTTCCCACGGTGGCGTCGACCAGCGTGGTGTGCGGGCCGATCGTGGAGCGCGCCGATATCGAGCTTTGGCCGCGCAGCAGGCAGCCGGGCTCGATCCTCGCGTCGGCCTCGATGCGGACGTCCGCGTCGATCCAGGTCGCCTCCGGCGCGACGATCGTCACGCCCGCGAGCATGTGGCGCTCGCAGATCCGGCGCTGGGCCACGGCCGCCACCTGGGAGAGCTGCAGGCGGTCGTTGACCCCCAGAAGCTCCGACGGATCGGCGAGCTCGTGGGCGAGCACGGTGCGCTCTGACTGGCGCAGGATCGCCAGCACGTCGGGCAGGTAGTGCTCTCCCTGGGCGTTGTCGGCGCGCACCCTCGACAGCGCCTGCTCAAGCTGCGCGCAGTCGAACGCGAACATGCCGGTGCTGACCTCGCGGATGCGCAGCTCAAGCTCGCTCGCGTCCCCGGGCGCCTTGGTCTCGACCACCCGCTCGACGGTCCCGTCCGGCGCGCGCACCACGCGGCCGTATCCGCGAGGATCCTCAAGCACCATCGTGGCGATCGTTGCCGCCGCGCCCGAGCGCTCGTGCTCGGCGGCCAGCGACGCGAGCGTGCCCGGCCTGACCAGCGGCGTGTCGCCCGCCATCACGAGCACGGTGCCGGCGCCGTCCAGGTGGCCGAGCGCGGCGCGCAGGGCGTCCGCGGTCCCCAGCTGTCGCTCCTGGACGGCCACCTCGACCCCTTCGGGCAGCGCGGGCGCGAGCAGCCGCGCAGGCGAGTCGACCACGACCACCCTCGCGGCGCCCGCTTCAAGCGCCGCCTGGACCGGCCAGCGAATCAGCGGCAGCCCGCACAGCGGATGCAGCAGCTTGGGGACGGCGGAGCGCATGCGCGTGCCCTGCCCGGCTGCGAGGATCACGACGACCGGCGCGGCCACGCGGGGATCGTAGGCGATCCCAGAGCGGACGTCCCTGCGCACCCCGTCGCCGGCGGGCTCGTCCAGCTGGGGAGCCAGGGATCGAACCTGAACCTAGGCGTCCAAAGCGCCTCGTGCTGCCCTTACACCACTCCCCATCGCGCCGCTTGGCGCCGCCACGTTAGCTCACTCCCCAACGCCCATCCGCAGCACGGTCCCGGTTGGGGCGGGCGACTCGCCGGCGACCCGTGCCGCCGCCAGGGCGAGCACTCCGGCCAGGACCCCGCCGCTTTCGGCGATCAGCCGGCTGAGGGTGCTCACCGGGGTCGGCTGCGCGGGCGCCACCCCGTTTGCGTGGTCGGTGATGAACCCCACCAGGCCGTAGGGGAGCCCGAGCTCGCCGCACAGCACCGCCTCCGGCCCGGCGGTCTGGCTGACCGCCACCACGCCGCACGCCGCCAGCGCCGCGATCTCGCTGGGCGTGTTGAAGCGCGGGCCGTCGACGTGGCCGTAGACGCCGCCATCGCGCACCGGCCGGCCGCTGCCCGCCGCGCCCGCCAGCAGCGCCGCGCGGGCGCCCGGGGAGAACGGGCCTCCGTGCAGGACCCAGTGGGCGCGCTCCGGGTCCCCCGGCTCGGTGAAGAACGTGCAGAGCGAGCCGTCCGGCAGCCGGTTTGAGGGGAAGTGCAGGTCGTCGAAGACCACGAGCGAGCCCAGCTCCAGGGTCGGGTCCACCGCGCCGCAGACGGTGGCCGCCAGCACCGCCGAGGCGCCCAGCCGCTGGAGGGCGCGGATGTTCGCGCGGTGCGCGACGTGGTTTGAGAGTCGCGCGTGACCGGGCCCGTGGCGCGAGACGTGCAGCGCCTGTGCGCCGCCCAGCAGCCCGCGGGAGACCTCAGCCGCACCGTGCTCGGTCTGCACCGTGACCACCTCGGAGCAGACGAAGCCCGGCAGCGCGTGTGCGCCGGATCCCGTGACGATGCCGACCGGCACGGTGCGCGATGCTATCCGAGCACCATGCACCGGACAGCGATGCGGGCGCCAGATGCCGCCGCAACCCCGCCTTCGCCGCCGCGCCCGCGCGCGACGGTCATCTACGACGCCGGCTGCGGCCTGTGCCGCTGCGCGCTCGCCCTGCTGCTGGCCGCCGACCGCCGGGGGGCGCTCGAGCCGCTGGCGCTGGGAACCGCGCGCGCGGACGAGCTGCTCGCCGACCTCAGCGAGCAGCAGCGGTGGGCGAGCTGGCATGTGATCGACCCGGCGGGCCGCCGCACGTCCGCGGGCGCGGCGCTGGTGGCCGCGCTCGAGCAGCTGGCCGGCGGCCGGCTGGCGGCCGCGCTGCTGCGGCGGGCGCCGGACCTCAGCGAGCGCGGCTATCGCTGGGTGGCCGCGCACCGCTCATCGCTGTCTCGCGCGGTTCCGGCTTGGGCCAGGCGGCGCACCGACGCCGCGATCCTCAGGCGGACATCGCCTGCGGCCGCCGGCCCACAGCCGGCGCCGGCGGTCAAGCCCGGCGGCGCGCCGGGCGCTCGCTGCGGCCGGCCGGGCGCTCGCTGCGGCTGGCCGAGCGCTCGCTGCGGCTAGCCGAGCACCCGCTCCGGCGCCGTGTAGACGTTCACCCGCCCCCCGCGCGCGAACCCCGCGAGCGTGATCCCCCGGTCGGCGGCCAGCTCGACGGCCAGCGAGCTCGGGGCGCCGACGCCGACCAGGATCGGGGCGCCCGCGAGCGCCGCCTTCTGCACGAGCTCAAACGACAGGCGGCCGCTGACGCAGAGCACGTGCCCCCCGAGCGGGAGCATGCCGTCGAGCAGCGCGCGCCCCACGACCTTGTCCATCGCGTTGTGGCGCCCGACGTCCTCGCGCACGATCAGCGGCTGGCCGGCGCTGTCGAACAGCCCGGTCGCGTGCACCCCTCCGGTGCGCTCAAAGCCCGGCTGCGGCAGCCGGTCGGGCAGCCGGGCGAGCAGTGCCCGCTCCACCACCGGCCCGGCCGGCGCGCGCGGCGCGTGCACCGACACCTCCTCGAGCGCCCCCTTGCCGCACACGCCGCAGGAGGAGCTTGTGTAAAAGCGCCGGCGCCCGGGATCGCGAAGCAGCGGCCCGGCGACCTCGATCACGTTGACCGCCAAATCCTGGGGCACGTCGCAGCGATGGGGCGCCCGGATCAGCCCCTCCGTGTAGAGGAATCCGAGCGCGAGCTCCTCGTCGTGTCCGGGCGTCCTCATCGTGACCGCAAGCGGCTCGCCGTCGACCCGGATCTCGAGCGGCTCCTCGATCGCGACCTCGTCGCGCCCGCCGTCACGCTCGATCACGGCGACCATCAGCGCCAGCGGCGGCTCAACCCCGGTGCCGGTCATGCCCGCCCCGTCCGCCGCCCGCCTGGCCGCACGCCCCGTCCGCCTGACCGCACGCCCGGCCCGCCGCCCGCCTGACCGCACGCCCGGCCCGCCGCCCGCCTGACCGCACGCCCGGCCGGCCGCCCGCGGCTCAGCCGACCTCCGCGAGCGCCGGGGTGAACGCCGCCCGCTCGGGGATCGGCCGCACGTCGACGGCCACCACCTTGTACTCCGGGCATGCGGTGTTCACGTCGGCCGACTGCCCGACGAGCAGGTTGGTGCGCGCCTCGGGGAAGTGAAATGAGGCGAACACGTGGCCGGGCGCGATGCGCTCGGTCACCCTGGCGTGAAGCTCGGTGCGCCCCACTCGGCTGCGAATCGACACCAGATCGCCGTCTGCGATCCACAGGCGCGCCGCATCGTCGGGGTGGATCTCCAGCCAGTCACGGTCGACGAGCTCGACGTTGGCCGTGCGCCGGGTCATCGTGCCCGCGTTGTAGTGCTCGAGCACCCGGCCGGTGACCAGCACCAGCGGGAACTCCTCGTCGGGCGCGTCGCCCGGCTGCTTGTAGGGGAGCGCGGCGAACTGCCCCTTCCCAGTCGGGTTGTCGAAGAACGTGTCGTACAGCGTCGGCGAGTCGGTGCCGTCGGGGCGCACCGGCCACTGCAGGCCCCTGCGGCCGATCCGCTCGCGGCTGACCCCCGCGTAGGTGGGCGTCAGGCGTGCGATCTCGTCAAGCGCGTCCCACGGCGTCTCCCAGCCCATGTCGTGGCCGAGCATCCGGCTGATCGTGGTGATGATCTCAAAGTCCGTCCGCGCGCCGCCGGGAGGCGCGATCGCCGCCTGCACCAGCTGCCAGCGACGCTCGGCGTTGATGAACGTGCCGTCCTTCTCAAGAAACGAGGAGGCGGGGAGAACCACGTCGGCATACCGCGTGGTCTCGTTCTCGAAGATCTCCTGGCAGACCAGGAACTCCAGGCTCTCAAGCGCCCGTACGACATGCGCCGTGTCGGGATCGGTCTGCGCGATGTCCTCGCCGAACACGTACATCGCCTTCAGCTCGCCGGCGATCGCGGCGTCGAACATCTCCGGGATCCGGTAGCCCTTGCGCCGGCTCAGCGGCACTCCCCACGCGCGCTCGAACGTCTGCGCCACCTCCTCGTCGGAGACCGGCCGGTATGCGGTGTAGGTGTCGGGCAGCGCGCCCATGTCCGAGGAGCCCTGGACGTTGTTTTGCCCGCGCAGCGGCAGCAGCGCCGAGCCGCGCTTTCCGACCTTGCCGGTCATCATCGCCAGGTTGCACAAAAGCCGCACGACCTCCGAGCCGTACTTGTGCTCGGTGACGCCCAGGCCCCAGAGGATCGACGCGGTGCTCGCCTCGCCGTAGATGTGGGCGGCCTGCTCCAGCTGCGCCGCCGGTACGCCGGTGATCTCCTGCACCGCCTCGGGCGTGTAGGAGTCCAGCAGCGCTGCCAGCGCCTCGTAGCCCTGCGTGCGCTGCGCGATGAACCGCTCGTCGGTCAGCCCGTCTCGCCTGATGACGTGGCAGAGTCCCAGCACCACCGCCGCGTTGGTGCCCGGCCGCGGCGCCAGGTGAAGCGCCCCGTGGTCGGCGAGCTCGATCCGGCGCGGGTCGATCGTGATCAGCCGGCAGCCGCGCAGCGCCGCCTGCTTGATCCGCGCGCCCACGACGGGGTGCCCCTGCGTCGGGTTGACGCCCAGAAGCAGCGCCGCCTCCGCGTGGTCGATGTCGCTGAAGGAGCCGGTGGCGCCCGAGAGCCCGAACGACCTGCGCATCGCAAACGATGTCGGCGAGTGGCAGACGCGCGAGCAGTTGTCGATGTTGTTGGTCCCGATCGCGGCACGCATCAGCCGCGCCATCGCGTAGCAGTCCTCGTTGGTCGCCCGGCTTGACGCCAGCCCCGCGATCGCATCCGGGCCGTGCTGGGACTTGATCCTGCTCAGCTCGGAGACGACTCGCGCCAGCGCCTCCTCCCAGCTGGCGACCCGGAAGTGGTCGCCCTCGCGGATCAGCGGCGAGGTCAGGCGGTCGCGGCTGCGGGTGAACTGGTGGGCGAAGCGGCCCTTCAGGCAGGTGTGGCCCCGGTTGGCGGGGCCGTCGAGCGCCGGCGAGATCGATGCGATCCGGCCCTGGCGGGTGTGCACCTCAAGGCGGCAGCCCACCCCGCAGTAGCCGCAGGTGGTGGTGACGGTGCGGTCGAAGCGCTCCGGTTGCATGCTCATCACCTCGTTGGTTGTCGTTTGCGCAGGCGGGGCCCGCGCTCGGTCTCCCGCGGCGCGGGCGGGACGATGTCGCCGTCCAGCAGCGCGATCTCGGTGATCGCGTCGGTGGGACAGGTGTCGGCGCAGGCGCCGCACGAGACGCAGCTTGAGTCGACGAAGCCCCCGTCGAGCCCGGCGGCCACGTTGGCCTCAAAGCCGCGGCCCGTGGCCGTCAGCGCGAAGGCGCCCTGAACCTCGTCGCACGCCCGCACGCAGCGCCCGCAGGAGATGCACAGCTCGTGGCGCAGGGCCAGATAGGGGTGACGGAGGTCATGGCGCACCGGATGGCGCGCGCCGGGCCACCGGCTCGCCGAGACGCCCAGCCGCCGCGCGACCCGCGCAAGCTCGGTGTGCGGCGCCGGCGGCCCTGGAAGCTCTGAGAGGACGAGCTCGACGACCGCGCCCGCGACCCGGCGGGAGGTGGGGTCGCCGGTGTCGATGACCATGCCGTCGCGGCAGGGCGTGGTGCACGCCGGCAGCGGCCTTCCGGCGCCGCCGACGCCGACCAGGCACACGCGGCAGGCGCCAAACGGCGCCTGGCGCTCGTCGAAGCAGAGCGTCGGCACCCATCTGCCGGCCGCCTTGGCCGCGTCCAGGATCGTCGCGCCCGGGGCGACCTGCACCCGCACCCCATCGACCTGGACGCCGATCACCGCAGCCTCGCCTGCATGCCGATCATCCGAGCCCCAGCTCCTGCGGGAAGTGGGCCAGCAGGCTGCGGATCGGCGCCGGCATGCCGCCGCCGTGAGCGCACAGGCTCGCGAGCTCCAGGGCCTCCAGCAGCTGCTCGAGCGCCGCTCGGTCCACCGGCTCTCCGGAGGCGAGCATGTCGTGCGCGCGCCTGAGCCCGATGCGGCACGGGAAGCACTTTCCGCAGCTCTCGTGGGCGCCGAACCGCAGCAGGTGCACCGCCAGGGCGCGCATGTCGGTGCGCTCGTCGAAGGCGACGATGCTTCCGTGGCCGACCATGCAGCCCTCGGCCGCGAGGGGGTCGAAATCAAAGGCGGTGTCAAGCCTCGAGGCGGGGAGGATCCCGCCCAGCGGGCCGCCGATCTGAACCGCCTTGATCGCATGGCCGTCACGCAGCCCGCCGGCAACGTCCTCGCACAGCTCGCGGACGGTCATCCCGAACGGGACCTCGACCACGGTCGGGCGCACGAAGCGCTCGTTGAAGCACACGAGCTTGGAGCCGCCGGTGGGGCTGCACGGGCTGAGCGCCGCGTACGCCTGGGCGCCCGCGGCGGCGATGAAGGGGATGTTGGCCAGCGTCTCGGTGTTGTTGACCACCGTGGGCCGCCCGAACAGGCCGCGCTCGGCGGGGAACGGCGGCCGCGCGGAGACCGTTCCCCGCAGGCCCTGCAGGCATGAGAGCAGCGCGGTCTCCTCGCCCACGACGTAGGAGCCCGCGCCCTCGAGCACGGTGATGTCGAAGTCAAAGCCGCTGCCCAGGATGTTCTCGCCCAGCCATCCGGCCTCGCGCGCGCGCTCGATGGCGGCGTCCAGCGCCGGCTTGGCTGCGGGGTACTCGGAGCGCGTGAGGACGAAGCCGTGCCCGGCCCCGACGGCGAAGCCGGCCAGCGCGATCCCCTCCAGCAGCAGGTCCGGGTTTCGCTCCATCAGGTACTTGTCGATGTATGAGCCGGGGTCGCCCTCGTCCCCGTTTGCGACGATGAACTTCTCCGTGCCCTGCGCGGCGCGGGCGAAGCGCCACTTGGCGCCCGCGGGGAAGCCGGCGCCACCGCGGCCACGCACGACCGCCGCCTCGACGGCCTCAAGCAGCGCGTCGGGCCCCAGCTCGGTCAGCGCGCGGCGCAGCCCCGACCAGTCGCCCGCCCGCGTGAGCACCGGCTCCGGCAGCAGGCTCTCCCAGTCGGGCTCGGCCGCGGGCCGCGGGCTGCCCGCTATCGCCCGCTGCACGGCGCCCGCGCCCGCGTCGATCAGGTCGCCGTCGCGGATCGCCGGCGAGGAGTGGCAGAAGCCCAGGCACACCGTCTCGGCCAGCGAGAGCGAGCGGTCGGCGCACCGCTCCCCCAGCCTGAGCGCCAGCCCGTCGCAGATGGCATCGACGTGCGCCCCACCGGTGGCGGCAAAGCAGGCGGTGCCGGTGCACACCCGCACGTGGCGCGCGCCGCGCGCGACCAGCAGGTCGTCGTAGAAGGACGAGACCCCGTAGACAGCCGCCTCCGGCAGGCCGGAGGCCGCGGCGGCGCGGCGCCGGTCCTCGTCGGTGATCTCGCCGTGGTCCTCGACGGCCTGCTTGAGCACGTCCAGCGCCCTGGGCGCACCCATCGCGTGATGGCGACGGACCAGTTGCACCAGATTCCGGGACACGACCCTCCTCAAGCCACCGGTCAGCCCCGGCGGCAGATCTTGGACCTATTGGTTCAATCTTGGCAGCCGAAAGCGGATCTGTCCACTTCTGTGCTGCCGCAGAGCGTATCAGCAGTGCGCCGAACTCGCCGGTCAGCGCGTCAGCGGCGCCGAACCCGCCGGGCAGCGCGTCAGCGCCGGACCCGCCGGGCAGCGCGTCAGCGCCGGACCCGCCGGGCAGCGCGTCAGCGCCGAACCCGGCCCGCCCCGGCCCCGGGCTCGGTCGCGGGGCCGCGCGGCGCGGCGATGCCCAGCACGCGCATCGCCTTGAGGCCCAAGGACAGCTTCTCGCGCCCATCGGTGGACGAGACGTCCAGCCCCGTCAGCTCGCGGACGCGCTCGAAGCGGTAGCGGATGGTGTGGCGGTGGGTGATCAGCCGGGCGGCGGTGGCGTTGACGTTGGCGTCGCAGTCCAGGAAGGTGGCCAGCGTGCCGAGCAGGTCGGTCTCGTACTGCTCGTCGTAGGCGACCAGCGGGCGCACGGTCTCCTCATAGAAGCGGCGCAGCTCGGCGGGATCGCGCATGTAGGGCAGCAGCAGCTGGTAGGTGCCGGTCTCCTCGTAGGCGAGGATCGAGCGCTCCGGGTCCCCCTCGACCACGTTGAGCGCGAGCAGCGCCTCGTCCCCGGCCCGCGGCAGCTCGAGCGGATCGGCGGCGCGACGGCTGCGTCCCAGGGCGAACGCGAACCCCGGCAGCGCGGCCTCCAGCTCGCGCATCACCGCCGACGCGACGCGGCGGCCGGCGTCGCCATCGCGGTCGGGGAAGATCACGACCACCTCGCCCCCGTCACCGCCGGCAAACGCCGCAACCGCTCCGGGCGCGACCGCGCGAGCCCCCCTGCGCGCCACCGCCAGAAGCCTCCGCCGCCAGTCGAGCTCGGTGGCGGTCCGCGGGTGCGCCCGGACCGCCACCACGCCCGCCCCGCCGGCCAGGTCGGCGCCGATCTCGCGACCGCGCGCCAGCAGCTGGTCGCCCTCGGCGAACTCCCCGGCAAGGGCCGCGCGCAGGAACGCGGCCGCCGCCTCCTCGGAGGCCCGCTCAGGCGCTCGGACGCGCTCGACCTCCGAGGCGATCAGGGTCGTCACCAGGCGCAGCAGCGCGCCGTCGGGGGTGCGATCGCGGGCGCGCATCCGCAGCTGGCCGACCGGCGCCTCGGCGACGCGCAACTCGACGCGCACCACGTCGTCGCCGCCGCGCAGCAGCGAGCGCTCGTCGGCCGGCGAGCGGGCCGCGACCGCCAGCACCCCGGCCGCGCGGTCGATCAGGACCAGGCTCGCGTCCAGTGCGCGGGCCGCCGCGCGCAGGATCTCGGGCAGCCCGGCGCCCGACTCGACCGCATCGGTGATCGCCGCAAACGCGGCGAGATCCGGGGCGCCACCGGCGCCGGTGGAGCGCTCGCTCATGCCGGGCACCGGTCGCTCATGCCGGGCACCGGTCGCTCATGCCGGGCACCGATCGCTCATGCCGGGCACCGATCGCGCACGCCACCCACCGATCGCTCGGGGCGCACCGGCTCGCCTGCGCCGCGGCCGGCCTCAGAAGACGCGCGGCCACTCGAGGATCACGAGCGCGCCGAGCAGGATCCCAACCCCGACCAGCGCGGCCAGCACGTACACCGACAGCACGAGCGCGGCGATCCGCTCGAGCGGCCGCCGGTAGGCCGTCAGCGCGGGCACGAGGATCAGCGTGCAGAACGCGGTCAGCCCGATCAGCGCGCAGCCGCCACCGACGACGTAGGTGATGGTGTCGTTGCTCACGTTGCTCGATCCGAGATTGTGGCGCACCGGCGCGACGCAGGATCGCCGGGCGGACCGAGCGCGGGTCGCCGGCGCGGCGCCCGAGGGGTCCGCGTCAGGCCGGCAGGCGCACCGGCTCGGCCGCGAGCGCGCCGGGGTGGCGCGCCGCCAGGCGCTGGGCTGCCACGCGGGCACGCTCGGGCCCGTCGCGACCCCAGAACACGCCCGCCACAGTCGGCCCGGAGCCGCACACCAGCGCCTGGTCGGCTCCGCAGCGGCGCACCTGCGAGAGCGACGCGTCAAGCGACGGCGCGAGCGAAAGCGCGGCGCGCTCCAGGTCGTTGACCGCCAGATGGCCGTCGAGCGCCGGCTCAGCGTCCTGGCCCAGCAGCGCGCGCTCGAGCTCTGCGCGCAGCGAGGCCAGCTCGCCGCGCGTGCGGCAGAGGCCCAGGCGGTCGGCTTCCCGGTAGACGTGCGCGGTCGAAAGGCCGAACGGCTGTGGGAGCAGCAGCACGCCGTAGCGCGCCAGACGCGCCAGCGGGGTCACCTGCTCGCCCGCGCCGGTGGCGAGGCTGGGGCCCGGGCGAAGCTGCGCGGGCACGTCCGCGCCCAGCCGGGCGGCGATCTGCAAAAGCCGCGAGGGCTCGATCGCCGCCAGCCGGGGCGCCAGGCGCAGCATCGCCGCCGCGTCGGCCGAGCCGCCGCCCATGCCGGCGGCGACCGGGATCCGCTTGCGGATGCGAACGCTCACCGGGGGCGCCGCCCAGCCGGCGGCGCGCAGCTCCTCAAGCGCCGTCTGCACGAGGTTTGGACCCGGGACGCGATCGCAGACGACGCCGTCCGCGTCGGCGGCGACGACCTCCAGGCCGTCGAACAGCGTCAGCGAGTCGAACACCGTGACCAGCTCGTGGCGCCCGTCCTCTCGCACGGGCCCCAGGAACAGGCACAGGTTCAGCTTGGCGGGCGCAAGCTCGGTGGTGAGCGTGGTCACCGCCGCGCCCCGAGCCCCAGCTCGCCGATCTCGGCGGCCAGCTCGCGAAGCTGGCCGGCGGACAGCTGCTCGGCGCGCGCGCCGGGCGAGAGCCCGAGCCGCTCGAGCGCCGCGCGCGCGCGATCCCTGACCTCGCGACCGCCGCCCAGCGAGAGCGCCAGCGAGCCGGCCAGCGCCTTGCGCCGGTGGGCGAAGGCCGCGTGCACGAACGCGGACAGCTGCGGGTCGACGCCGGCCGGCTCGCCCTCGCGCCGGCGCAGCCCCAGCAGCACCGAGTCGACGTTGGGCTGCGGGCGAAACACCGAGCGCGACACCGCCCTGAGCACGCGCACCTCGCAGGCCAGCTGCGCCAGCGCCGACGGCGCGCCGTACGCGGCCGTCCCCGGGGCGGCGGCGAACCGCTCGCCCACCTCGCGCTGGACCATCACAACCCACTCGCGCACCGAATCAAGGCGCTCGATCGTGCGCAGCAGCACCGTCGCCGCGACCGAGTAGGGGAGGTTTGAGATCATCTTCGTCGGCCGCGGGTCCAGCGCCCCAAGCTCGAGCTCCAGCGCGTCGGCGAAGTGCAGCGTGACGTTCGGCCGGCGGTCGAACGCCTCCTGCAGGGGCTCGCGCAGGCGCTCGTCCACCTCGACGGCGTGCACGTGCGCGGCCCGCCGGGCCAGGCGCTCGGTCAGCGCGCCGGCCCCCGCCCCGACCTCCAGCACCACGTCGGCTCCTTGCAGCTGGGCCAGGCGCTCGATCACGTCGAGCATGTTGCGGTCGACCAGGAAGTTCTGACCCAGCCGGCGCTGACGTGCCGAGCGCACGCTCACCAGTCAAACAGGGCCGCGGCGTTGGCGTCCACGCTGCGCTCCAGCTCCTCGTAGGAGACCCGGCGCTCGGCGGCCAGGGCGCGCGCCGTGGCCACGACGTTGGCGGGCTCGTTGGGCCGTCCGCGCACCGGCTGGGGCGCCAGGTACGGCGCGTCGGTCTCGACCAGCAGCCGCTCGGCCGGCACGCGCAGCGCTGCCTGGCGAAGCTCGCCGGCGCTCGGGTAGGTGACGTTGCCAGCGAACGATAGCCACCAGTCTGGCTGTGCGAGGCACTCGCGCACCCGCGCGGCCATCGAGAAGCAGTGCAGGATCACCCGCAGGCCGCGGGCATGCTCGCGCAGGACCGCCAGCGTCTCTTCGTCGGCGTCTCGGCTGTGGATCACAAGCGGCTTTCCCGTCTCGCGCGCCAGCGCGATGTGCGCCTGGAAGGCGCGAAGCTGTTCGGCATGAGGCGCGCCCTGGCGGTGGTGGTCGAGACCCGTCTCGCCGATCGCCCGGCAGCGCTCGTGGCAGGAGAGCGCCCGCAGGCGCGCGAGATCGGCCTCGCCGAAGCCGGACGCGGCGTTGGGATGGATGCCGACCGCCGCGTACACCTCGGGCAGGCGCTCGGCGGCCGCCAGGGCCGCCTCGCAGGACGCCAGGTCAACGCCGACCGTGAGGATCCGCGTGACCCCGGCGCCGCGCGCGGCCGCCACCAGCTCGGCGTCCGGCGGCGCGCAAAGGTGCAGGTGGGTGTGGCTGTCGTTCACGGCGCCGGCTCAGCGCCTGGGGAACAGCGGCTCGAGCGCCGCCACCGGGCCGCCCGCCACCGCGGGCGCAAAGCGAGCGCTCGCAAGCGAGCTGTCGGGCTGGCCCAGGGCGTCCAGCAGCCTGCCGCTCGCCTGCGGGATGAAGGCGCACAGGAGCACGCTCAGCACGCGCACCCCCTCCACCAGCGACGCCAGCACCACGTCCAGCTGATCCCCCGCCGCCGGGTCGCGCGCCAGCCGCCACGGGGCGCGCTCCTCCACGTAGCGGTTGCAGCGGCGCACCCGCTGCCAGATCTCCTCAAGCGCGGCCGTCGCGTCGATGCGGTCGATCAGCTCGCAGACGCGCTGCGCAAGGCCTTCGAACTCGCGCGCGAGCTCGGCGTCGGTGCGGCAGGCGGGCACCTTCCCCTCCCGGTAGCGGTGGACCATCGCGATCGTCCGGCTGGCAAGGTTGCCGTACTCGTTGGCCAGCTCGTTCTCATACCGGGAGGTGACCCCGTCCATGCCGACCGCGCCGTCGGCGCCCAGCGCCACGTCGCGCACCAGATAGAAGCGCAGCGCGTCGGAGCCGAAGCGCTCGAGCACCTCGTAGGGGTCGAGCACGTTGCCCAGCGACTTGCTCATCTTGCGCCCGTCGGCCCCGAGCAGGAACCCGTGCACGAACACGTGCTCGGGCACGGGCAGGTCGGCCGCCATCAGCACCGCGGGCCAGAACACCGTGTGGAACTTGAGGATGTCCTTGCCGATCACGTGGTAGGTGGCGGGCCAGTAGCGGTCGGTCAGATCCTCGCCGTCGCGCGCGTAGCCCAGCGCGGTGTAGTAGTTGAGCAGCGCGTCGAACCAGACGTAGAAGACGTGCTGGGGGTCCCACGGGACGGTCACCCCCCACCGCAGGCGGGCGCGGCTGAGCGACACGTCCTGAAGGCCGGAGGCCACGAAGGCTCGCGCCTCGTTGAAGCGCGCGGCGGGCATGACGAAGCGGGGGCGCTCCTCGAACAGCCGCTGCAGGCGCTCCTGGAAGGCGGACAGGCGGAAGAACCAGTTCTCCTCCTGCTCGCGAACGAGCTCGGTCTCGTGGATCGGGCAGCGGTTGCCGTCAAGGATCTCGTTCTCGACCTTGAAGTCGGCGCACCGCGGGCAGTACCAGCCCTCGTAGAGGCCCTTGTAGGTGTGGCCGTTGTCGTGCACACGCTGCAGGACCTGCTGCACGCGAAGCTTGTGCTGCTCGTCGGTGGTGCGGATGAAGAAGTCGTTTGAGATCTGCAGCTGCGGCAGCAGCGCCTTGAAGCGCTCGGCGTTCTCATCGGCAAGCCGCTGCGGGTCGACGCCCAGTGCGCGGGCGGCGTCTGCGATCGGCTCCCCGTGCTCGTCGGTGCCGGTCAAGAAGAACACGTCCTCGCCACGCTGGCGCATGTGGCGCGCGATCACGTCGGTGGTGATCGCCTCGTAAGCGTGCCCGAGATGCGGCGCCCCGTTGACGTACGAGATCGCCGTGGTGATGTAGAACGACACCACCGCAAGGCTATCCGCGGCGGCAGGCCGGCCGGCTCTACATTGACGGCAGCACCGCACGCGGGCGCCCGAGGGCGCGCCGGCGCCGCGGAGGCCACGAGCGCGCCGCCGCGCGCAAACCGACCAGCAGGAGCATCGATGTCCACCACCGCCGCCACCCGCGTTCTCGACAACTACATCGCCGGCCGCTGGACGCCGGCGTCCGCCGCCACCGGCGAGCTGGACGTGGTCAACCCCGCCACCGGTCAGACGCTCGCGCGCGTGCCGCTGTCGGGCGCCGCCGACGTCGATGCGGCGGTCGCCGCGGCGCGCGCCGCGCTGCCCAGCTGGCGCGCGGTGTCCACGATCGCCCGCGCGCAGAAGCTGTTTTCGCTGCGTGAGCGGCTGGTCGCGCGCGCCGAGGAGCTGGCCCGCTCGGTCACGACCGAGATGGGCAAGACGATCGCCGACGCCCGCGCCGAGGTGGCGAGGATGATCGAGATGGTCGAGTGCGCGTGCGCGATCCCGACCACGATGCAGGGGCGCATCCTGGAGGACGTCAGCCGAAACATCGACGCCGAGACCCTGCGCCAGCCGGTGGGCGTGTGCGCGGCGATCGTCCCGTTCAACTTCCCGGCGATGGTGCCGTTCTGGTTTTTGCCGTTCGCGATCGCGTGCGGCAACACGTTCGTGCTCAAGCCCTCCGAGCAGGTCCCGATGACCCAGCAGATCGCCTTCGAGGAGCTTGACGCGCTCGACCTGCCCGATGGGGTCGTCAACCTGGTCAACGGCGGGCGCGAGGCCGTGGAGGCCCTGCTCGACCACCCGGGCGTCGACGCGATCTCGTTCGTCGGCTCGGCGCCGGTGGCGCGGATGGTCTACGAGCGCGCGGCCAGAGCGGGCAAGCGGGTGCAGGCGCTGGGCGGCGCCAAGAACCACATGGTCGTGATGCCCGACGCGGTGATCGATCGCACCGTCGACGGGATCATCGGCTCGGCGTTCGGCGCCGCCGGGCAGCGGTGCATGGCGGGCTCGGTGGTCGTGACCGTGGGCGATGCCCACCAGCAGCTGATCGGGCCGCTGACCGACGCGACGCGGGCGCTGCGCGTCGGCGACGGCCTGCGCGAGGACTCGGACGTGGGACCGGTGATCTCCTGCGCGGCGCGCGACCGAATCACCGGCTTCATCGAGCGCAGCGTCGCCGAGGGCGCGCGGCTGCTGGTCGACGGACGCGCGGCCGCGGCCGAGCTTGATCCGGCCGGCTCGTTCCTGGGCCCGACGATCATCGACCGGGTCACGCCGCAGATGGAGATAGCCCGCAAGGAGGTGTTCGGGCCGGTGCTGGTGATCATCCACGCCGAGTCGCTGGACGAGGCGATCCAGATCATCAACTCGAGCCCGTACGGCAACGGGACCTCGATCTTCACCGAGTCCGGCGCGTCGGTGCGCCGCTTCCGCCACGAGGTCCAGGTGGGGATGATCGGGGTCAACATCGGCGTGGCCGCGCCGGTGGCGTTCTTCCCGTTCTCGGGCTGGAAGGACTCTTTCTTCGGCGACCTGCACGCGCACGGGCCCGACGCGGTCGAGTTCTTCACGCGCAAGAAGACGGTCACCACGCGCTGGTTCTCAAGCGGCCAGGGGTCCGGCGGGTACTTCGTCGAGCGCTGAGCGTCGCTGGCGGCGCGCTGACGGCGACGCGCTCGCCGGCGCCGCGGCGACGCGCGCTGCCCGCTTGAGATTGGCCGGCCTGGCGGCGCGGCTGCTCAACTCAGCCACGCCGACAGCTCGTTGAGCGCATCCGGGATCACGAAGTAGTACGCCCACAGGCCGCGGCGCTCGCAGCCGACGATGCCGGCGTCGCGCAGAACCTTGAGGTGGTGGGAGACGGTCGGCTGTGAGAGCGAAAACAGCGGCACCAGCTCGCACACGCAGACGCTGCCAGCGTGCCTTCGCAGCACGTCGACGAGCGCCACGCGCACCGGGTCGCCCAGTGCCCTGGCGACCCTGGCCAGCCGCGCGGCTTGCGCCCGCTCGACGTCGGGGTAGGCGACCGGCTCGCAGCAGCGCTCCCCGGCCGCCCGCTTGCGCTTGGGGACCAGCTGCAGATCGACGGACATCAATTTACATATATCGATTGAAGTGAGGGTTGTCAATGGATACGATGCGGCGCGATGCGCCGCCAGCACGCCGACCCGCTCGCCCGCAGGCTCCTGGCGGAGCTGCTGGGCTCGGCCCTGCTGGCCACGGTCGTGGTCGGCTCGGGGATCGCCGCCCAGACCCTGTCCCCCCACGACACGGGCCTTGAGCTGCTGGAGAACGCCACCGCGACCGCGGCGGGCCTGTTCTCGATCATCCTCATGTTCGGCGCGGTCTCAGGCGGGCACTTCAACCCGGTGGTCTCGTTCGTGGATGCCTCGTTCGGCGGCATGAGGCTCCGCGAGGCCGCCGCCTACGCCCCCGCGCAGCTCCTCGGCTGCGTGCTCGGCGCGATCGCGGCGAACGGCATGTTCTCCCGCGCGGCGGTGAGCATCTCCACCCACCACCGCGCCACGATGGGCCATCTGCTGGCCGAGGTGATCGCCACTGCGGGCCTGATCCTCTTGATCTTCGCGCTGCGGAGCACTCGCCGCGGCTCGCAGGCGCCGGCCGCGGTGGGCGCATACATCGGCGCCGCCTACTTCTTCACCAGCTCGACGAGCTTCGCCAACCCCGCGATCGCCGTCGGGCGCATGTTCTCCGACACCTTCGCCGGAATCGCGCCCGCGTCGGTCCCCGGCTTCATCGCCGCGCAGGCGCTGGGCGGGCTGCTCGCGACGCTCGCAATCCGCGCCCTGTATCCGCAGGGCGTCGCCCCCGCCGCCGCGGTGGCGCTCACGCGCGCCGCAGCCGGCGACCGCGCCCAAGCGGAGATGACCACGGCGGGGCGGCGGTGAGCACCGTCCTGTTCGTCTGCCTGCAGAACGCGGGGCGCTCGCAGATGGCCCAGGCGCTCATGCAGCGCGCCGCCGGCGCTCGCCACGTGGCGCTCTGCGCGGGCAACACCCCAGCCGAGCGGGTGCATCCGGAGGTCGTCGAGGCGATGCGCGAGCTGGGGATCGACCTCGCCACGCGCACGCCCCGGCCGCTGACCCGCGAGCTCGCCGAGCGAGCGGACGTCGTGGTGACGATGGGCTGTGGCGATCGGTGCCCTGCGATCCCCGGCGCCCGCCGCCTGGACTGGGATCTGCCCGATCCCGCGGGACGCCCCCTGGAGCAGGTGCGCGCGATCCGCGACCGGATCGCCGACAGCGTCGATGCGCTGATCGCCGAGCTCGACGCGCCCCAAGCGCAGCGCGGCGCCCGGGCCTGACCGGGGCGACCGATCGCGGCCGGGCGGTGAATCGACCTGGCTAACGTTTGAGGCGGGGCGCCATGCGCCCGGTAGTCGTTGTTCGAACAGAGGAGCCGCCATGCTCCGACCTCCACGCCGGCGACCCCGCCGGCTCCAAGATCCAGATCACAAGCTCGGCGAGCCGCTCACGCCGCGCACGCGCCGCGGCACCGGGGCCGCGGTGGCCGCGCTGTGCGCTTCGCTCGCGCTCGCTGCCTGCGGCTCGAGCTCGAGCCACTCGTCGACTGAGAAGGCCACCTCGGCCGCGAGCAGCTCGACGACCAGCGCAACGAGCTCGCCGGCAGCATCGGCCTCGACCGCCCCGTCGTCCTCGGCGGGCAGCCAGGCGAGCGCGCCCGGCGGATCAAGCTCGGCGCGCACCGCGCACCTGCGCGCGCAGCTGGTCGGCGAGAACCATCATCCGACCGTGAACCGGCCATGGACCTACACGGTCACCGTGCGCGACAGCGCCGGGCATCCGCTGTCGGGGACCGTCGACATCGAGTTCACGTTCAACGGAGCGGTCGTGGGTCACGACACCCCGCCGACGCACCCCGTCAGGGACGGCCGCTGGCGCGGGACGCTCGAGTTCCCAGCCGCGGCCGTGGGAGAGCCGATCGACCTCCAGGCGGTCGTCCACACCGCCATGGGGTCGGTGACGCTCGACTGGCCGGTCACCGTCACCAGGTGAGGCCGGTCCGGGCCGGCGCCGGGCGCCAGCCCGGCGCCGTGCCCCGGCCTCCGGCGCCGTGCCCCGACCTCCGGCGCGCCCGGTCAGGACCCGTGTTGTGACCGGCTTGCGGCCAACGCCCGGTAGAGCTCGTTGGCGCGCGCGCCGGTGAGCCGGGCCACGACCGCGGCGGCCTGCCGCGGTCGCGCGCCGGCCGCCACCAGCTCGCGCAGCGCCTCGACCGCGTCGCCCTCCGCGCGGCGGGGCTGCGGGCTGGCGCCCCCGACCACCAGCACCACCTCGCCGCGTGGTGGGGCGGCCCTGTAGCGAGCGGCCAGCTCGCCCGCCGTCCCCCGTACGACCTCCTCGTGGAGCTTTGTCAGCTCCCGGCAGACCGCGACCGGTCGCTGTGCGTCGAGCTCTGAGAGAACCTGCAGGGTTAAAGCCAGCCGCCGCGGCGACTCGAACGCGACGAGCGTCTCGGGCCCCTGCAGCACGCGGCGCAGCTCCTCGCGTCGGCGCGGCAGGAAGCCCTCAAAGCGCCACCTGTCCGAGGGAAGCGCGCTTGCCACGAGCGCGCTGAGCACCGCTGAGGGCCCGGGCAGCACCTCCACCGCCAGTCCCGCGGCCACGCACGCGCGCACGAGCACGAACCCAGGATCGGAGACGAGCGGCATCCCCGCATCGGAGACCAGGGCGACGACCGAGCCGGCGCGCATCAGGCCGACCAGCTCCGCGGCGCGCTCGCGCTCGTTGTGCTCGTGGTAGCTCACAAGGCGCGAGCTCACCCCGTAGCGCTCAAGCAGCGCGCGCGTGCGCCGGGTGTCCTCGCAGGCGATCACGTCCGCCTCGCGCAGGGCGGCCAGCACCCTGAGGGTGATGTCCTGGAGGTTGCCGATCGGGGTGGGGCAGACGACGAGCCTCCCCTGGCCTCGGCCGCCCTGAGCCAGGCCGCCGGCAGCGCCGCTCGAGCCGGCAGCGCCGCTCGCGCCGCCATCCCCCCCGCTCGCCGCGCGCCTGCCCGCAGAGCTCAAGCCACCACCTCCGCGCCCGGCGCGCCCTGCGCCCCTCCGGCGGCCAGGCCGTCCCAGGCCAGCGCGGCGGCCCCGATCATGCCGGCCTCGGCGCCGAACCTGGCGGGCAGGATCCGCAGGCGCTCGTGCACGAACGGGAAGGTGCGCCGGGCCACCAGCTCGCGCGCGGGGCCCAGCAGCAGCTCGCCGGCTGCGATCAGCCCCCCGCCGACGACAACCACCTCCGGATTGAACACGTTGATCAGGCTGGCGATCACGATCCCGAGGCGCTGCGCGACGATCGTCACGGCCTCGATCGCCGCAAAGTCGCCGTCGTGCGCCAGCTCGGTCACCAGCGGCCCGGCCAGCGGCCTGCCCTCGGCCGCGGCACGTCCGAGCGCGGAGGCGGGATGGTCGGCCGCGAGCCGCGCGGCCTCCCGCTCCAGCGCGGGCCCGGAGACGAACAGCTCCGCGCAGCCGCGTCCCGGGCAGTTGTCGACATCCGGCTCCCCGTCGATGTCGATCTCCATGTGCCCCAGCTCCCCGGCGGCGCCTCGTGCGCCGCGGTACAGCCGCCCGTCCAGGATCAGCCCGGCGCCGATCCCAGTCCCCAGCGTCAGCACGATCGCGTGGTCCGCTCCCCGGGCGGCCCCCGCGCGGTGCTCGGCCAGCGCGGCGAGGTTGCCGTCGTTGTCGACGAACACCGGCAGGCCGACGCGCTCGGCCATCGTCTGCGCAAACGCGATCCCCGACAGCGGCGTGTGAGCGCCGACCGCCACCGAGCCCGAGCCTGGATCGATCAGCGCGGGCACGCCGAAGCCCACGGCAGCGGCGCGCTCCTCGCCCTGGTCGATCGCTTGCAGGACCGCCTCGGCGGCAGCATCCAGCAGCTCGCGCTGGCCCATGCCCGCCACGGCGCGGGACAGGCGGTGATGCACCCCGAGCTGGCGATCCACGGCCCCCGCGAGCAGCTTCGTGCCACCGAGATCGACGCCGATCACGCGTCGCGCCGGCATGCCGTCACTATATGTGGAGCCGATGCCAGACGAGCGTGACAGGCCGATCCGCGGCTCGGCGAAGGGCGCCAGCGGGCGCGGGGGCGCCAGCGGGCGCGGGGGCGCCAGCGGGCGCGGCGGCGCCAGCGGGCGCGGGGGCGCCAGCGGGCGCGGCGGCGTCAGCGGGCGCGGCGGCGAGCAGCCCGGCTACCGCGTCTACCGAGCGGCCCCCAGAGGGCTTCGCGAGCGGCTGCGGGGCGAGGATCCCCTCCTGGACGGCCGTGCCGCCGGCCGGCCGCCACGCCTCGCCGCGGGATCGTCCGCGCGCGGCGCGGGGGCAGCGCCCGCCGGGGCAGCGCCCGCCGCGGGCGTGCGGGGCTCGCGGGGGGCCGTGGGAGGCGTGGGGCGCGCGGGGGCGACCGTGGGGCGCATCGGGGCGACCGCCGGCCTGGCGATGCCCACCGGCGCGGGGCGACTCAGGCGGCTGCTCGCGCCCCGGCGGCTGCTCGCCTACCTGGTGGCGGCGGTGATCATGTGGGTGGGGATCTCATTTGTGCTGTTTGTGATCAGCGCGCAGAGCCAGTCCGGCTCGATTCCGCAGTCCGCCCTGCGCGCGCTCACCCCTGCGGGCAACATGCTCACCTCCACCGACACGATCCTCGTGCTGGGCACCGATCAACGCCCCAAGGGCACCCACGAGGCCGGTGCCAACACCAGCGACAGGGGCAGCCGGACCGACACGATCATGCTCTGGCGCGTCGGCGGCGGCGTGTCGCGGCGGCTGTCGATCCCGCGGGACACGCTGATCGACCTGCCCGGCTACGGCGAGCAGAAGATCAACGCCGCCTACGCGTTCGGCGGACCGGCGCTGGCGATCCGCACGATCGAGCGCTTCACCGGCGTTGCGATCAACCACGTGATCATCGTCAATCTCGCGAACTTCCCTCGCTTCATCGACGCGATCGGCGGGATCACGGTCCGCACGGGACGCATCTGCTCGAACATCTCAGGCGGGGCGCGCAACGGAGGGTTCTCGCTGTTCCTGCGCCCGGGGGTGCACCACCTGGACGGCATCCAGGCTCTGACGCTGGCGCGCACCCGCGACAACAGCTGCAACCCCGCCAGCTCCGACCTCACCCGCGAGGGCTACCAGCAGGAGATCCTCAACGCGATCAAGGCCCAGCTGCTGACGCCCGCCACCTTCCTGCACCTCCCCTGGGCCTCCTGGTACGCGCCCCAGGCGGTGCGCACCGACATGGGACCGCTGACGCTCATGTCGCTGTTCGTCGCCTCCGAGCTCGGCGGCTCGGCGCCGACGCGCATCCTGTACCCGAGCGGCTCGGCCTACGTTCCCGGGGTCGGCGACTCGCTGATCGCCTCGCGCGCGGACGTGCGCAGGGCCGTGGCCACGCTGATGGGCGGCTGAGGGCCCGGCTCAGGCGGCCGAGGCCTTGGCGGGCGCGCTGGAGGACTTGGCCGAGCTGGAGTCCGAGGCACCCCCCGAGTCCGAGGCGCCTCCCGAGTCCTTGGACGGCGCACCGTCGGTGGAGGCCCCCTCGACCTTTCCGTCCTTCATCTCGCGTGCCCGCTTGCGGGTTCCGTAGTCGGTGTTGTAGAAGCCGGAGCCCTTGAAGTGGACGGCCACCGGGTAGAGCACCCGCGCAACCGGCGACCCGCATACCTCGCAGCTGGACACCGGATCCTCGGTGATCCTCTGCATGACCTCGAACGTGTGGCCCTCACTGCACCGGTATTCGTAGATCGGCATTGCGCGCGAGACTATAGCCCATCCGCTTGGCACTCTAGGGGTGAGAGTGCCAGATGCAGGGCCCGGCCCCCCGCCGGGGCAGCGCGCCGGCAAGGGCCCGGCCCCCGCGAGGACAGCGCGCCGGCAAGGGCGCGGCCCCCGCGAGGGCAGCGCGCCGGCAGCCGGCACCGGGCGAGACTGACTAGCATCCGGCGGCCCGGCCCGAATCCCGCGCCGGTGACAGCCCATGCCAGCAGACGTCGTGACGATGGACAAGCTCGTGTCGCTTTGCAAGCGGCGCGGGTTCGTGTTCCCCAGCAGCGAGATCTACGGCGGGATCAGCTCAAGCTACGACTACGGCCACTACGGGGTGCTGCTCAAGAACAACATCAAGGCCCAGTGGTGGCGCGCGATGCTGCAGGAGCGCGACGACGTGGTGGCGCTTGACTCGGCGATCATCCAGCACCCCCGGACCTGGGAGGCCAGCGGCCATCTGGCCGGCTTCACCGACCCGCTGATCGACTGTCGCACCTGCAAGCTGCGCTTCAGGGCCGACCATCTCGGCGCATCGGCCTGCGGCAGGCGTCCCTCCAGGCATCCGGGGGAGACGGCGGACTGCGACCTGACCGAGGCGCGCGAGTTCAATCTGATGTTCCAGACCACGATCGGCCCGGTCGCAGACGAGGGCTCGACCGTGTACCTGCGCCCGGAGACGGCTCAGGGGATCTTCCTGAACTTCCGCAACTACCTGCAGTTCAGCCGCCGCAGGCCGCCGTTTGGGATAGCCCAGATCGGCAAGAGCTTTCGCAACGAGATCACGCCCGGGAACTTCATCTTCCGCACCCGCGAGTTCGAGCAGATGGAGATGGAGTTCTTCGTGCCCCCCGCCGAGGCGCAGCGGTGGTTCGAGCACTGGCTCGAGCAGCGGCGCAACTGGTACCTGCGCCTGGGGCTGAGGGCCGACCACCTGCGTCTGCGCGCGCACGGGCCCGATGAGCTGTCGCACTACTCCAGGGCCACCTCGGACCTTGAGTACCTGTTCCCGATCGGCTGGCAGGAGCTCGAGGGGATCGCCAACCGGGGCGATTTCGACCTCACCCAGCACTCGCGCCACTCGGGCCAGAGGCTCGAGTACGTGGACACCGTGAGCGGAGAGCGCTACGTGCCGCACGTGATCGAGCCCGCCGCGGGCGCGGACCGGGCGCTGTTGGCGTTCATGGTCGACGCCTACGACGAGGACGTGATCGATGGCGAGCGGCGCACGGTGCTGAGGCTGCATCCGCTGCTGGCGCCCGTGAAGGTGGCGGTGCTTCCGCTGGTGCGCAAGGACGGCCAGCCGGAGGTGGCCGAGCGCATCCACGCCCAGCTGCGCGAGCGCTTTCAGACCGAGCTTGACGCAAGCGGCGCGATCGGGCGCCGCTATCGCCGCCAGGACGAAATCGGCACCCCCTGGGCGGTGACCGTCGACCACCAGACGCTCGAGGACGAGACGGTCACGCTGCGCGACCGCGACAGCCTGGCGCAGGAGCGGATTGCGATCGCGGCGCTCGCCGACGAGATCGAGCGCCGGCTCAGGGCGCCGTGGCGCTCCCCGAAGGGCGCGGTCGACGATAGCTCACCCTCAACCTGAGCTATAGGCTGATGGTCAGGGGAGCCGACTCGGAGGCAACCGTGCGCCTGTCGGCGCTCGTGGAGGCGACGAGCAGGTAGCGCCCGGCACGAAGGCGGGAGACCGGCAGGCGAGCGGAGAACTCCCCACCTCGCACGCGCACGCGCAGCGTATCGGCCAGCCGCCGGCGCCCCGACGCGCCGATCCGGTAGACGGAGATCGCGACGCTGCGCTTGGCGGGCGTGACCGTGCCGGTCACGCGCGGCGGCCGCCCGGGCGAAAGCGCCAGGGTTATGCGCGCCTGCACGCCGATCAGCACGAGGTCTGAGACCGCGGCCGGCGGCCCCTCATACAGGGCACGAACGACCACCGATGAGCCCGGCGTCAGCCCGGCGCTCCAGCTTCCGTCGTCCGCGGTCAGCGCGGTGGCGAACGTCGTCGTTCGGCCGATCCCCGCGACCGTCTGAAGCGCCAGCTGGGCGCCGGCGATCGGCGCTCCGGCGAGCGTGGTCAGCCGCCCGCCGAGCGCAACCGGAGCCTGCGGCAGCACGACCGCGGGCGCGGCCTGCAGCGTCAGGTGGGCCGGTGAGCCGGCGAGCGCCAGCGCGCGCGGGCGGATCGCCTCAAGGCGCGCATAGAGCGCGTCGCCCGGGCAGTCGGTCAGATCGCCGTCCCGGTGGCCGGCGATCCGCGGCAGCGACACCAGCTGACCGGGCGCAAACGGGGTGTAGAAGGCGTCGGCTGGGTCCACGCGCACGGTGACCGACCCGTCGGTGGGCACCCCGTGCAGCGACAGCTTCCAGGACAGCAGCCGCGTGAGAGCGTCGACCGCGGGCGCCGGGGGCACGGCGGACATGAAGCTGCCGAGCACCGCGACCCCGGTGGAGACCTGGTTGTAGCCGCCGGCGTGGGCGCCGATCACCGGCTCGTCGATGCCGCCCGCCCGCGCCTCCCACACGCGGCCGAACGCGTCGACCATGAAGTTGTAGGCGATGTCGAAGAAGCCGCGCACGAAGCGGTGGTATTCGTAGATCGAGAGGATCATCGCCGGGACCTGGTCGGCCGCGTAGCCGTTCGGGGTCTCGGTGTGGTGCACGAAGGCAAGGCGCACCTCGCCGTAGTAGGGGCCGGCGCTGGGCCCGTTGGCATCGCCCGCCCACGCGCGGCGGGCGATGATCGGTGGCTGTCCGGGCCCGGCCTGCAGCACCGGCAGGGCCAGCGGATAGGGGACCACGCCCGTCTGGCTGCGCGCAAGCGCGTCCGTCGAAGGCTCCTGGAAGCCCGGCGCCGCGGCGGGGACCGCGTGCACGGTGACGTCGGCCAGCGGCCGGTCGCTGCGAACCTCAAGCGCGTCGCTTGCGCCAAACCACACGGGCTCGCCGAACCTGGGGGCGCCCGCCGGCAGCGGCCCAGCGCCGGGCCGATCCGGGTCGTGGCCCTGCGCCGAGGCGGGCGCCCAGCGGCTCCAGCGCCCATCCAGCGCGCGGGCGCGCAGCTGGATGCGCGCGGCCGCGGCGCCCCGCCACTGCACCCCGGCGAGCGCGAACGGCGCCAGGGGGATCGGCGCGCAGGCACCGGAGAGAGGGCCGACGTCGACGCTGACCAGGCGCGCCTGCGCGCGTCTGCGCTCTGACGCCATCGCCGCCGGCGCTGCCAGCAGCAGGCCCGTGGTGGCCGCCGCAGCACCGGCCAGAACATCACGCCGCGAGACCCTCGGCGCTCCGCTCATGAGCGCATTGTGCCGCGATCCCGCCGTCGCCGGGCGCGCTGTGCGCGGCGGCGCGACCGGCGCCGGACCGCGCGCCGGTCGAACGCCACCGTCACGGCGCAGAGCGCCAGCGCAGCCAGCGCGATCAGCGCCGCCATCGCCGGCCCGGGGGTCGCAAGCAGCACGATCACGCCCAGCGCGACGGCGATCAGCAGCTCGACTGGCCGCCAGCCGCGGGCTCTCACACCCGCACCCTCACAGCGCGAGCCTCCTGCGCAGGGTCCTTGGCAGGTGCCGCAGCACGAGCAGGAGGTAGCGCAGCACCCCGGGAACCCAGATCGTCCCACCGCGCCCGTCGGTGAGCGCGCGCGCGATCGCTCGCGCGACGGCGTCTGGCCCCACCGCGAGCGGCAGCGCCGGCAGTCCCGTGGTCATCCTGGTGCGCACGAACCCCGGGCGGACCACGAGCACCCGCACCCCCGTCGACGCGACCGAGTCACCGAGCGCCTGCGCAAGCGAATCCAGGCCGGCCTTGGCGGCGCAGTAGACGGCGTTTGAGGCGCGCGGCAGCTCTCCGGCGACCGACGAGAGGACCACGAGCGTGCCGCGGCCCTGGGCTCTGAGCTCGCGCAGCGCGCAGATCAGCAGCGAGCCGGCGCCCAGGAAGGTGGTGCGCATGACCTCCAGGGCCTCCGCGTGCTCGGCGTCCAGGCCGGCCTGCGCCCCCAGGCGGCCGACCGCCAGCAGCGCCACGTCGAAGCCCTCGCGCGCGGCGGCGAACGCCTCGCGCAGCACGGACTCGTGAGTGTCCGGCTCGGCCGCGTCGACGATCGCCACCTCCACCGGCCCCACGCCGGCCGCGCGAAGCTCGCCGGCGGCGCGCTCAAGCCCGGGGCCGTCGCGTCCCAAGAGCGTCGCTGCCACCGGTCGCAGCTGGGCCATCCGTCGCACGGTGGCAAGCGCGATCTCCGAGGTGCCGCCGATCACCAGCACCCGCGCGACGCCCTGATCGGCGCTCGAGCGGCGTCTCACCGCACCGGCTCCACCAGGCCGGCGCGCACGCCCAGGTCAGAGCGCCAGAGCCGCTTTGGGTCAAGCCGGTCGCGGACCGCGCGCCAGCGCGCGAGCGCCGGGTACATCGCGGCGAGCGTCTGGGCCCGCACATGCCGGTCCTTGGCGAGGTAGACCCTGCCCCCGGCCTGCGCCACCAGCTCGTCCAGCGAGTCCAGCAGGCCGGACAGGCCCGGCGCGGCGGCGGGCAGGTCCATCGCCAGCGTAAAGCCGCGGATCGGGAACGACAACGGGGCCGCGGCGGCCGTCCCGAAGTCCTTGAGCACCGCCAGGTAGCACGGGATGCCGCTGCGGCGCACGCGCTCGATCACGGCCTCGAGCGTTCGCTCCGAGCCCCAGGGAACGACCAGCTGGTACTGCACAAGCCCATCGGCGCCGTACAGCCTCGGCCAGGCGTCGAGCACATCCAGGGGGAACATGTGCGATCCGAAGGGCTCAAGGCGCCCGCGCGCGTGCCGCGGCGCGCGGCGGAAGCGAAGCTCGTTGTGGGCCGCGACGACCGCCGGCGACAGCAGGCCGCCGGGCCAGCGGGGCGGGATGCGTAGGCGCGCGCGCACCGTGGTGCACGCGCGCCGCGCCCCCGCCTCGCCGGGGCTGCCGATCACGTGCTCGGCGCGCGTGACGACGCCCCGAGCGCCGCGCCGCGCCAGCAGGTCAAGCCACGCCACCCGATGCGGGCCGCCCGGACCGCAGAGCACGTCGAGCGCCTCGTCCAGGGAGGAGACGCGGTCGGTGTCAACCGCCAGCCACGGGCCGGGCAGCCTTCTGAGCGAAAGCGCCGCCGACACGATCACGCCGGTCAGCCCCATCCCGCCGATCGTGGCCTCGAACGCGTCGCGGTCGCGCTCGCGTGAGAGCGTGCGCAGCTCGCCGGCCGAATCCAGCAGATCAAGCTCCAGCACGTGCGCGCCGAAGGAGCCGGCGAGGGCGTGGTTCTTGCCGTGGATGTCGCAGGCGATCGCGCCGCCGACCGTCACATGCTGGGTTCCGGGAACCACCTGCAAAACCCAGCCGGCGCGCTCCAGAGCGGGCAGCAGCTGACCGATCGTGACGCCCGCCCCGGCACGGACCACGCCCCGCTCGGCATCCAGCGACAGCCATCGCAGCGCGGTGGTGTCGAGCACCAGCCCGGCGCGCACGAGCGCCGCGTCCCCGTAGGAGCGTCCCATCCCGCGCGCGATCATCCCCGCGGGCGCCCCCTGCGCGAGCGCCGCCCGCAGCTGCATCAGGTCGTCAGGGCGAGCGACCTGCACCGGCACGCGCTGCCCGCCGCCCCATCCGGTGAGAGAGGCGGCCATGCGACGGGGAGCTCCGTGCGCGTTGACGCCCGCCGTCGGCGGCGCGAGCGAGAGCGCCCGCTCAGCCCGCGGCATGGACCGCGAGCGCGAACAGGATCAGCCACGCCAGCGCTCCGACGATCATCAGGCGGTCGGTGAGGATCGCCTCCTCGGGCGCCTCGCCCTCGCCGGAGCGCACGAGCAGGGCGTAGCGCGCCAGGCACACGGCGAACGGCGGCACCGTCGCCAGTCGCCAGAGCCCGCCGTGCTCCAGCGGCACCTGCAGCGCCCACATGAAGTAGGCAAACAGCGCCCCGGCGCCGGCCAGCGCCAGGACGCCCGCCAGCGAGCGCGGGCCGTAGCGGCTGAGCACCAGCCGCGGCCTGCGCCCCGCCTCGGTGGCGCTGCGCAGCTCGGCGAACCGCTTGCCGGCCGCCACGAACACGGCCGCGCAGGTGATCACCGCCAGAAACCACCGCGAAAGCGACACGGGAGCCGCCACCCCGCCGGCGACCGCGCGCAGCACGAACCCGGCTGCGAGCGCCGCCAGGTCAAGCATCGGCAGCCTGCGCCACAGCCAGCTGTAGCTGACCGTGACCGCCAGGTACGCGGCGCCCACGAGCGCGAGCATCGCCGACACCGCGAAGCAGAGCAGAAGGCCGCAGGCGAGCGCGCAGGCGCCGAACCAGACGGCCTCCCCCGGCGTCAGCTCGCCGGCGGCGACCGGCCGGCGCCGCTTCTGCGGGTGCCGGCGATCCTCCCCGCGGTCGCGCACGTCATTGAGCGCATAGACGCCCGCCGACAGCAGGCAGAAGGCCAAGCAGGCGACCGCCAGCCTGAGCGGAACGTCATCGTGTCCCAGCGCGCCGGCGGCGCCGGGCGCGGCGACGACGAGCAGGTTCTTGATCCACTGACGGGGGCGCGCAAGCCTGATCAGCGCTGCGCACCGCCGGCGGCCCGCCAGGCTCGCCGACGGCATCGCCCGCACGGGCAGCGAGACGGACCCGGGCTCGTCGGGGTGCATGGCGCGGTAGGTTAGGCGGGAGAATTCAGTGCGAGCTGATCGACTGATGAGGAACTTCTCAGCCACCGTTTAATCGCAGGCAGCTTCGCACAGCCACGATCCCGCCGTGTCGCTTCAGATAGAGCGCTCTCAGAGAGCTTCCCGGATGGGCCGGGCCGGCCGCACGCTCCCGCGAGCGCTGCGCGTGCCCTACCGCACGCGGCGAAGCTGGCGGAGGGTCGCGGTGGCCGCCTCGATCGTCGCGCTGGCCCCCGGGGTGGTGTCCTATGTGCGGATGCTCGCCCAGCCGTCCAACTCGAGCCTCTCGATCCGCACCGTGGAGTGGCTTCGCTCCGATGGGGCCCGCGCGCTCGTCAATCGGATCGAGTCGATCTACTACACGCTGACCGCGCCCGCGCCGGGTGGTCCGGCCCTGCGCGCGCTGCCCAAGCAGTCGGGCACCGTGGTCGCAACCGTCCAGGGCGCGTCGGCGCGCGCGGCCCGCCGGGCGCGACATCGCCTGCCAAGGCCCTATCTTCCGCCCCCGATCCGGCCGGTGATCCACCCCGCGCTGCCCGGAGAGGGCGTCTGGCACGCCACGTTCTCCGGCGGCGGATCGGACCCGCCTGTGCTGATCACAAGCTACCGGCCCGAGCCGCAGTACCCGCAGCTGGTCGCCGGGCTGGCCTGGATCAACGCCGCCAGGACCAACATCTGGCTGTATCCGGGGATGCAGGAGCCGGCCGTCGCGATGCCCAACCGCGGCCCGGAGGAGGTCCCAAGGTCCCTGCGCTACAAGCTGGTGGCGACGTTCAACAGCGCCTTCAAGCTCAGCGACTCCGGCGGCGGCTTTGCATACGGGGGCCACACGTATGCGCCGCTGCGCGACGGCCTTGCGACGATCCTGCGCTACAGCGACGGAAGGGTTGACATCGTCGACTGGAACGGCGGGCCGGACGTGGGGCCCAACATCGTCTACGCGCGCCAGAACCTGCCACTGATAATCGACAACGGCCACCTGAACCCCAACCTGTCAGATGGCCCGCAGTGGGGGGCGACGCTGGGCAACGCGATCGAGGTGTGGCGCTCGGGGATCGGGATCGACCGCCACGGCGACCTCATCTACGCCGCCGCCGACTACCAGACGGTCGGTTCGCTGGCGCAGATGCTGCTGCACGCCGGGGCGGTGCGCGCGATGGAGCTTGACATCAACTCCTACTGGCCGAGCTTCATCACCTACCGGCGGCCGGGCGCGGTCGACCCGGCCAACCTGCTGCCCGACATGACCCGCTCCCCCTACCGCTACCTGACCCCCGACGATCGGGACTTCTTCGCGGTCTACCTGAAGTGAGGGCCCTCTCCGGTCGCGTTCGTCGGCCCGCGCGGCGGGCCGCGGTCGCGGCATGCGCCCTGGCGACGGTCGTCGCGGGCGGCGCCCTGGCGCTCGCGCTCGTCGCCCGCAGATCGGACACCGGCCAGCGCCCTGGACCGCGAGCTCGTGCTCACGCCGCCGCGGCCCGGGCGCGCGGGGCGGCCCGGGCGCGCGGCGCGGCGCACGGCGCCGCGGCCGCGGAGGGCCGCGGGGCCCGCGAGGGCGGCGCGCACACGGCCACGTATGCCGTCGGCGAGCGGGTGCTGACGCTCGTGGAGCGCACCAGAACCGTCACGCTGCCCGGCCGGGCCCCGGGCCCGCGCACGCTGGTCACGCTCGTGCTCTACCCCGCGCTGGGGCCGATCAGGTCGGCCGTCACCCCGGATGCGCCGCCGGACCGCGGGGCGGGGCCGTTTCCGCTGGTCGTCTTCGGCCACGGGTTCGACACCACGCCCGCGACCTACGTACGGCTGCTGGTCGCCTGGGCGCGGGCCGGCTTCGTCGTCGCGGCGCCGACGTTTCCGCTGACCTCGGCCGGCGCGCCCGGGGGCCCGCGGGAGTCAGACCTGGTCAACCAGCCCGGCGATATGAGCTTTGTGATCACCCGGATCACAAAGCTCAGCCGCCGGGCCACGGGCGCGCTGTCGGGGATGATCGACCCGGGGCGGATCGCGGTCGCCGGCCAGTCCGACGGCGGGGAGACGGCGCTCGCCGTCGCCTTCGATCGCCACTACCTGGACCGGCGCGTGCGCGCCGCGGTGCTGCTGTCCGGGGCGCGGGTGCCGAGCGTCGCCGCGCTCAGGCTCGGTCCCGGGGAGCCGGCGCTGCTCGCCGCCCAGGGGACGGCTGACCCCGTCTCGCCAGCCCGCTACACCTACGCGTTCTTTGCGCTCGCGCGCCGGCCGAAGTTCCTGCTCAAGCTGCCGGGCGCCGGGCATCTTGCCCCCTACACGCGCCCGGGGGCTGAGCTTGCGATCGTGCAGCGCGTGTCGACCGCCTTCCTTTTGCGGTATCTCGACGGGCGGGTGGGCGCGCTCGCGCGGATGGAGCGCGCGGGCGACCGCCCCGGCCAGGCGCAGCTGATCGCCGATCCGTGAGCGCAGCGACGCTCGGCGGGGGCGGGGGCGCGCTCAGGGCGCCGGTCGCGGAGCCCCGGCGCGCTCAGGGCGCCGGTCGCGGATCCCCGGGGCGCTCAGGGCGCCGGTCGCGGATCCCCGGGGCGCTCAGGCCAGCTGCGCCCGGGCCGCGGCGACCGCCAGGGCAATCAGCGGCTCCAGGTCAAGCTCGGGCTCCGCCAGCCGCCGGATCGCCACTCCGTCGGCGAGCGCGAGCAGCAGCGCCGCCACGTGCTCGGCCTCGGAGCGCAGCGTGAACGCGCCGGCGCTGCTGCGGGATCGCAACGCCGCCGCCAGGCGCGTGCGCATCGCCGCGGCCAGCTGCGCGACTTCGCCGGCGATCTCCGCGTTTCGCTGGCCGAGCGCGAGCAGCTCGTAGAAGGTGACCATCTCGCTGCGGCCGGCGCCGAGCACCTCCTTGAGGTTGCGCACGAGCGCGTCGATCAGCTCGTCGGGCCCATCGGCCGCGGCCACCGCCTCGTCGAGCAGATTGCCGCGCAGCTCGGCCTCGCGCCTGACCACCTCCACCAACAGGCGCTCCTTGGTGCCGAAGTGGTAGTGCAGCAGGCCGCGTGAGACCCCGGCCTCGCGGGCCACATGGTCGAAGGTGGCCCCCGCGATGCCGCGCGCGGCCACGCTGGCGCGCATCGCCTCGACGATCCGCTGCGCCTTGTCGGTCGGCAGGTCCGGCGCAGGCACCCGCCCGGCTGCGGTGGCGGCCTGCATGCCGGCGGCGGCGCGCCGACGCTAGGCGGCCGTGGTCGCCGTCTCGCCCGCGGCCTCGCCCGCCTCGCCGGAGGCCTGTGGCGCCGGCGTGCCCGGCGGCGGCACGTACTGGAACTCCTCCTCGGCGCCGAACAGCATGTCGAGCACCTTGGAGCGAAGCGACTCCGAGGCGGCGAGCGCCAGGCCGGCACCCACGACGAGCATCCCGAGGCGGCGGGCGAGGCGGCGCCGGCGCTTGGGCTTGGGGCGCTTGGGCGCGTCGTAGAGAGCGACCGCCGCATCGCGCACGGCCTCCGCGGCGCGGCGCAGCTCGGCCTGGAGCTTGTGGTCGTCCAGGAGCGCCCGCTGCGGCGCCTTGCTTGAGATCAGCCGCTCGTACGCGCTGCGGCCGGAGTCAAGCGCCGTGCGGACGTTGTCGCGCAGCTTGGAGTCGTCGATCAACCGCTGGATGTAGGGGTTGGCCTTGGTGATCGAGGCCAGCTCGGCGGGGTGCAGCGGAACCGACCTCGCGGCCCTCTTCTTTCGTGATGCCATCGGTCTACCTCGATTCGGGGCGGTTGCCAGCTCAGGATACGCGATGCTCCGCCGCCGGCCGGCGCCGACGGCCCGGCGCGGCCGGGCGCCGTGGGCCGGCGGCAGCGCCCGCGGAAGGCGAAGAGCCGCCGCGCTCGCCGGCGGCGGGCCGGCGGCGCAGAGCGGCTGCCAGCACCTCGTCGATCGTTGAGACGAAGACAAAGCGGATCGCCTTGCGCAGATGCTCCGGGATGTCCTCCACGTCTGGCTCGTTGAGCGCCGGCGCGATCACGGTCCGCAGCCCACCGCGCTGCGCGGCTAGCGCCTTCTCCTTGAGCCCGCCGATCGGCAGCACGTTGCCCGCCAGCGTGATCTCGCCGGTCATCGCCACATCGGAGCGCACCGGGCGACCGGAGATCAGCGACGCGAGTGCGGTCACGATCGTGACCCCGGCGCTGGGCCCATCCTTGGGCACGGCACCGGCTGGCACGTGGATGTGGATGTCCTGCTTGGCAAACCAGTCATGGGCCAGCCCCGGGGCAAGCTCGCCGGCGTTGGCGCGCACGTAGGAGAGAGCCGCCTGCGCGGACTCCCGCATCACATCGCCCAGCTGGCCGGTGATCGTCAGCTTTCCCGAGCCGGGCATCGCGGTCGCCTCGACGAACAGGACCTCGCCGCCGGTCGCCGTCCAGGCCAGGCCGGTGGCCACGCCGGGACGCGACGTGCGGCGGCGCACCTCCGGCAGAAAGCGCGGGCGGCCGAGCAGCTCGCGCACGCGCGGGGCGGTCACGGTCGTGCGCCCGGCGGCCCTGCCCTCGGCGACCTGCCTGGCGACCTTGCGCGCGATCGCACCGATCTCGCGCTCCAGCTGGCGCACGCCCGCCTCACGCGTGTAGCCGGAGATGATCTCCCGCAGGCCCGCGTCGGTGAACGCCAGGCGGGCACTGGTAAGGCCGTTTCGCTCGATCTGACGAGCCACCAGGTAGCGCTTTGCGATCTGGAGCTTCTCGTCGGCCGTGTAGCCGGAGAGCGTGATCACCTCCATGCGGTCGCGCAGCGGACCGGGGATCGTGTCCAGCGTGTTGGCGGTGGCGATGAACATCACGCTGGAGAGGTCGAAGGGCAGGTCCAGGTAATGGTCGCGGAAGGTGGCGTTCTGCTCGGGGTCGAGCACCTCGAGCATCGCGCTCGCCGGATCGCCGCGGAAATCCGAGCCGAGCTTGTCGATCTCGTCGATCATGAACAGCGGGTTGCGCGCGCCCGCGTCGCGCATCGCGCGGATGATCACCCCCGGCATCGCCCCGATGTAGGTGCGGCGGTGGCCGCGGATCTCGGCCTCGTCGCGCACGCCGCCAACGCTGATGCGCTCAAAGCGCCGGCCGAGCGCACGGGCGACGGAGCGCCCCAGGGATGTCTTGCCCACGCCCGGCGGGCCGACGAACGTGAGGATCGAGCCCGCGGGCTGGTCGCCTCGGTCGCGCGTCAGCGAGCGCACGGCGAGGAACTCCAGGATCCGGTCCTTGACCTGCTCGATGTCGTAGTGGTCGGCGTCGAGCACCTCGCGCGCGTGCGCCAGGTCAAGGTTGTCCTCGGTGGTCGTGCTCCACGGCAGCGAGGCGATCCACTCCAGGTAGGTGCGCACCACGCCGTACTCGGCCATCGCCGGCTGCAGGCGCTCGAGCCGTCCGAGCTCCCGCTGGACCTGCTTTGAGACCTCCTCTGGGAGGGTGAGCGCCTCGAGCTGGGCGCGCAGCTCGGCCGCCTCGGCCCGCGCCTCGTCGCCCTCGCCGAGCTCCTCCTGGATGGCCTTCAGCCGCTGGCGCAGGAAGAACTCCCGCTGCCCCTTCTCAAGCTCGGACTGCACCTGGGTCTCGATCTTGGAGTCCAGCGCCACCAGCTGCGCCTCGCGCGCCAGCAGCTCGGACAGCCGCCGCAGCCGGCGGGTGACGTCCAGCTCCTCCAGCAGCTTCTGCTTCTCGGCGGTCGGCAGGCGAAGCGCGCCCGCGATCAGGTGGCTGAGCAGCACCGGGTCCTCGATGTTGGCGACCATCACCTGCAGCTCCTCGGGCAGGTAGGGGACCTTGCCGGCGATCTCCGAGAAGGTGCGCTGCACGTTGCGCGCGAGCGCCTGCAGCTCATCGCTCTGGCGCACCCGGTCGGGCGCTGGCTGGACCAGCGCCACCAGGTAGGGCTCGGTCGCCACCCATTCGAGCACGCGCACCCGCTCGCCCCCCTGCACCAGCACCCGCAGCGTGTTGTCGGGAAGCCGCACCATCCTCACGACGGTGCCCAGCACGCCCACGTCGTGGACCTGGTCGGGCCCGGGGGCCTCCACCTCCGGATCCTTGCCGGCCACCAGCACCAGCGAGCGGTCGCCGCGCAGGACGTCGTTGATCAGCGCGATGCTGCGGGGCTGGCCGATGTTGAGCGGCATCACCAGCTCCGGGAAGGTGACGGCGTCGCGCAGCGGCAGCACCCCGAGCCGCGCCGGGAAGCGGCGGGCTCCGTCGGCCCCCATGGAGCCGGGCCCGGCCTCCGCCGTGGCCTGTGCCGGCGCGCTGGGCACCGTCGCCTGGGCCGGCGCGCTGGGCGCCGTCGCCTCGCCCGGCGCGCCTGCCGCCGCGTTCGCCGCCGACCGTGGCTGAGGGTCACGCGCCACTGCGCTCATCCTCCCCGGCCGCCGGCCGGTCCTCGGCCGCCGGAGACGCCGGCGGTGCCGGAGGCCCCGCGGCCGCCTGAGATCTCGGGGCGGGCTGGGACCCCGGGGCCAGTTGAGAGCGGGACGACACGGCGGCCCGTCGAGCGCTCCAGGACCGGCAGCTCCACGTGCAGCATCCCGTCCTCGTATCGCGCCGTGATCCTGTCGGCGTCCACGTCGGCGCCGAGCTCGATCAGACGGCGGAAGCTCCCCCGCTCGATCTCCACCTGCTGGAAGAGCTCTCCGCCCGCGCCCGGCGCTCGCCGGTGGCCTGCGAGAAACAGCCTCCGACCCTCGATCTGCAGCGCCACATCCTCGATCCGCACGCCCCCGAGCTCGACCGTCACGATCGCGCGCGGGGGGTTCGAGGCGTATGAGACATCGACCGGCGGCCAGCGGCGGCCGTGGCGGCGCGTGAGACCCGTGTGCTCCAGGACGCTGTCGAACAGCTCGTCCATCTCCCGCCGGACGCGGTCGAAGTTCGCAAACAGGTCACGATCGGCCATTGCGCTTGCCGGTGTCAAGCGTAGCCCGGCGGGCTCGGAGGAGGCGGCGCGCGGCGCCGCCAAAGGCGCTAAGCGCCGCTCACACGACGTACTCGGCGCCATCGGCCGCGAGCGCCACCTCGGCCCCGAACGCGGCGCTGGCGCGATCGCGCAGCCGCCCGGCATCGAGCTCATCCGACCAGTGCGTCAGCACCACGCGGCGCGCGCCCGCGCGCCGGGCGTGCTCGCCCGCCTCCTCGGCGGTGAGGTGCCCGCGGGGGCCTTCTGGCTCCGGCCGCTCGAGCGTCGCCTCGATCAGCAGGAGCTCGCTGCCCGCCGCGAAGCGCACCAGATCCTCGCTGGGAGCGGTGTCAGCGCTGAAGGTGAGGCTCGGCGGCTCGGCCGCGCCGTCGTGGGCGGCCGGTGTCAGCCTGACCGCGTGCGAGGCGATGAAATGCGGAACCCGGCAGAAGCGGGCCCGCAGCGGCCCCAGCTCCAGCGCCTGGTCCGGGTCGTACTCGGACACCTGAAACGCCGCGTCGATCAGGCCCCTGGGGCCGCCGGCCAGCGCCACTTCGCGCAGCAGGCCGGCGCCGGCGGGCGGGAGGTGAAGGCGCGGGCGAGCGAGCCGGCGCGGCCCGTAGCAGAGCCCGTTGGCGAACGGGACCAGGTCCGCGAAGTGGTCGAAGTGCATGTGGCTGATGACCACGTCGTCCACGTGCGCGTAGTCGCAGGCCGCCCGCAGCTTTGCAAACGAGCCGCTGCCGCAGTCCAGCAGCAGCGTGTGGCCGCCCTGGCGCACCAGGTAGGCGCTGCACGCGCCACCCGCGTCCTGCCAGGACGGTGACTTGCCCAGCACCCTGATCAGCACCGGCCGCCGCCCCCGCTGTCGGAGAGCTGCACGCCGCGGGGCTCAGCGGCCGTCGCGCCGCGCGCGACGGTCGGGATCCAGCACCCAGCCCATCAGCACCGTCAGCAGCACGACCACTATGAACCCGCCGATCAGCGGCCAGAACATGGGACAAACGATACCGAAGCGCCGGCGGCCGGCGCGCGCCGGCGGGCTTGGGCTCACGCGCGCCGGCGGGCTTGGGCTCACGCGTGCCGGACCGCCTGCTCGGCGGCGGTCGGAAACGCCCACGCCACCTGCAGCCGGCGCTCCTGGCGGAAGACGAGGCGAAGCTGGCTTGGCGGCCGCAGGCCATCCGGGTGGGCGGGCCGGAAGGTTGCACACGGCTCGCCGCCGGCCAGCGAGCACAGCTGGTTGCGCCCGAAGTAGCACTCCTCACAGCTTGCCCTCGCCACGGGTGCGCGCCCTCGTCCCATTCCCGCTCCGTCACCCGGCCTTTCTCTCGCCCTGAAGCCAACCCATGCGACGCGGGCATGTAAGCGGATCCCACCCCCGGCCACAACGACGATTCCCGGAAAACGCAGCGATTTGGATATCCCGCAAATTGCAGGCACTTTTACCTCATGGCCGCAATTTGCGCGCAATCCGGGGCGCCGGCTGCCCCACCCGCGCGGCGAGCCCGAGGCCGGCGAGCCCGGGGCCGGCGAGCCCGAGGCCGGCGAGCGCGCACGCCGCGCGGCCGGGCGGTACGCCGTCGCGAGTCTGAGCACGGTCTCACGAATCTCTTAGCTCCCTCTTTGGCGGGCCGGCGATCATCCTCAGCGCAGATGACCTTCGAGCACGATCGTGGGGGCGCCGCCGGCGCCCGCAGCGCCCGGGATGCCGGGATCGCCTTCGTACGCCGCGCCAACCGGTGGATCGTCGCGATCGCGATCGCGATCGCGGGCGCGGTGACCGCGGTCACGGCCCACGCCTTCCATCCGCGCACCGCCGCGGCCGCGCAGACCCCGACGCCGACGGGCGCATCGCAGGGAGCGGCGGCGGGCGCGGGCTCGGCCACCACGTCCCAGGGCGCCGGTCTCAGCGCCCCCCAGACGGCGGTGCAGCAGGCCGCTCCCGCCGCCACCACGCCGGTCATCTCGGGCGGGTCCTGAAGCCCAGGGCGGTTCCCGAACCGTCGTCCGGCCATGACGATCGCAGCCGTGACCCCCAGCCCGCTGTGGTTCATGACGCGCGGCACCGGCACGACGGCGCTGGTGCTGCTGACCGCGTCGGTGGCGCTCGGGGTCGCGCACGTGAGGCGGGTCCGGATCGGCGGGCTGCCGCGCTTCGTGCTGGACAACGTGCACCGCAACGTGTCGCTGCTGGCGCTGGCGTTCGTGTGCGTGCACGTCGCCACGGCGGTGCTCGACGGGTTTGCGCCGATCAGCCTGCTCGACGCCGTGATCCCGCTGCACTCCGCCTACCGCCCGGTCTGGCTTGGCCTGGGGGCGGTCGCCTTTGACCTGCTGGTGGCCACGATCGTGACCAGCCTGCTGAGACGTCGGCTCGGCTACCGGGCCTGGCGAGCCACGCACTGGCTGACGTATGCCTGCTGGCCGGTAGCGCTCGTGCATGCGTTCGGCACGGGCTCGGACGCGCGCACTCACTGGATGCTGGCGCTCACAGCCTGCTGCGTGCTCGTCGTGCTGGCAGCCGTGGTCGTGCGGGTGCGCGCCGGCTGGCCGCACAAGCTGGGCGTGCGGCTCTCGGCCCTGGGGATGGCCGCGGCGCTGCCCGTGGGCCTTGCCGTCTGGCTGCCGCGTGGTCCGCTTGCCCGCGGGTGGGCGTTGCGCGCCGGCACGCCGCTGTCCGTGCTCGAGGCGGCGGCTGGGCTTCCGGCCGCCGGCCGGAGCGGCTCCAGCGCCAGCGCGGTGCAGCAGCGCAACAGCTCCTCAGGCGAGGGCGACGGCCAGGGCGAGGCCCAGACGCAGACGGACTTCACGGCGTCGGTCGCCGGCTCCGTGCGCCAATTTCAGTCCGCTGACGGCCAGGCTGTCGTGGACCTGTCACTGGGCATCTCGGGCCAGGGGATCGATCGGCTGCGAATCGTGCTCAGAGGGCAGCCGCTCCCCGGCGGCGGGGTGCAGCTGACCTCAAGCCGCGTGACGCTCGGCTCGCAGGCCAACCCGGACCTGTACGCAGGTCAGGTGACCGGCCTTCAGGGCACGACGATCGGGGCGACCGTCACCGGCGATGGTTCGACCCTTTCGATCCTCGCCCAGCTGACGGTTGCACCGGGGCCCGGCGCGGTCACCGGCACGGTCACGGTGGCCCCGGCCGAGCAGTAGGCCGCGGCCGGAGAGCCCGTACGCCCCGGCCGAGCCCGTATATCGCGGCCGGGAGCTGCGGCGAAGCGGCGGCCCGCAGCCGGGTAGCGTTCTGCGGGCGTGCTCTCACCCGCCTGCGATCCCCCAACCGCCATCGCGCCCAGAGCGGCCCCACCGCGATGAGGATCCTGGTCACGGGGGTCACCGGCTACGTGGGCGGCCTGATGGCGCAGCGCCTGCTCGGTGACGGCCACGACGTTACCGGCCTCGTGCGCGACCCCAGCCGCGCACCCGACGGCGTGAGGGTGGTCAGGGGGGATGCGGTAACCGGCGCAGGCCTCGAAGCGGCAATGCGCGGCATCGAGGTGGCCTACTACCTCATTCACTCGATGGAGCCGCGGGTCGACGGCGCGGGGGCGTCGCCGGCGAGAGCCCAACCTCCGCCCACCGCCGCCCCCACTCCCCGGTCCCCCGCGGTACCCAGCGAGCGCTTTGCGGCGCTTGAGCTGACCGCCGCGAGACGGTTCGGCAGGGCCGCGGCGCGAGCGGGGGTGCATCGCATCGTGTACCTCGGGGGGCTTGCGCCGGCCGCCGGCAGGCCATCGCCTCACCTCTCAAGTCGCCTTGCCGTCGAGCGGGAGCTGCTCTCAGCTGTCCCCGGCTCGGTCGCCCTGCGCGCCTCGATCGTGATCGGCGCCCGCTCCCGGTCGTTTCGGTTGCTGGTCAGGCTGGTCGAGCGCCTGCCGGTGCTCGCAATCCCGGCCTGGGGTGAGCGGCGCACCGCGCCGATCGACGAGCGTGACATCGTCTCGATGCTCGCCCGCGCGGCGGCGAGCGAGCACGTCGCCGGCCGGTCGCTGGATGCCGCCGGTCCGGAGGTTGTCAGCTACCGCGAGCTGATAGCTCGGATCGCGGACGCGATGCTGGTGCGCCGCCCGGCGGTGACTCTGCGCCGCCTCACAGTCACGCCGATCGCGAGCCGTCTGGCCGCCGTCGTAAGCGGCGAGCACCACGAGCTCGTGGGCCCGCTGATGGAGAGCCTGCGCACCGACCTGCTCGCGTCGGCCGACCGGGACGCCGCGGCGGCACTGGGACTTCGCCTGCACTCGCTCGACAGCGCGATCGAGCATTCGCTGCGCGAATGGGAGCAGACCGAGGCGCTCGCCGCGCGGTGAGGCCCGCCCTGAGTACAGGCGCGGCCGGCCGCTGCTGAGGCCGACGCCCGCCGGGCGCGCGCTGCTTTAAGCGATCGTGTCGCCCGGATCGGTCCGTTAGTGTGCCCGCCACATGAGCACCGTGTTCGCGTCGATCCTGATCGGTGCGCCGATCGAGCGCGTCTGGGACCTGGTCATGGACCCATATCGCCTCGGGGACTGGGTGACGATCCACCGCGGGATCGCCGACGTGTCCGATTCCCCGCTGCGGCGGGGGTCAACCATGGAGCAGACGATCCACGTCCGCGGGCTGACGTTCAGAGTCCACTGGACGCTGATGTCGATCGACAGGCCGCACCGCGCGGAGTGGGAGGGCGGTGGTCCGGCCCACTCGCGAGCGATCATCCGCTACGAGCTGCGACCCGACGGGCAGGGTGGGACGCTGTTTGAGTACACCAACGAGTTCCACCCGCCGGGCGGCAGGATCGGCAGCGTTGCAGGCCGGATGATCGTCGGCGCCACCTCCCAGCGCGAGGCAAACGCTTCACTGTCCCGGCTCAAGGCGCTGCTTGAGCGATGATCCGATCCGCTGGCGCGGTGATCTGATTTGCACTATCGCGTCGTGATGTGTGTATCTTGCTCGGCGACAGTTCACCAACGTTGAACGCGGAGGTAGGTCAAATGGCAGAGTTCGTCGAGACCACGGTGCGGGAGATCGACAGCCGGCTGCGCGAGCTGGAGTCGGAGGTGTCCAAGCTGCGCGCCGCACGGGCGGCACTGGTGGGTGGTGGCGGGCGCACGCGCCGGGCGGCCGCTACCGCAGGCGGGCGCCGTGAGCGCGCCGCACGCACGGTAGCCGCACGGTCGGCAGGCGCGCGCACCGGCGCGACCAGGCGCAGCGCGGCGCGGCGCTCGGGCGCTGCGAGCGGCGGCGGGCGCCGGAGCGGCCCCACGCGCGCAAGCCAGGCGCTGGACCTGGTCAGGGCGCGGCCCGGGATCACGATCCCGGAGATCGCCAAGGAGCTGGGGATCGAGCCCAACTACCTCTACCGTGTGATGCCCAGGCTGCAGAGCGAGGGTCACATCACGCGCGAGGGCCAGGGCTGGCATCCAGCCGCGCAGGCGGCCGCCTGACGGCTTTTGCCTGCTTCGTGCCCCGCGCCCGCAGCCAGCGCGGGGCACGTTCAGGCTCGGCGGTCAGATCAGTCCCAGCGCCCTGACCACCTCGCGCTCCTCCTGCAGCTCCGCGACGGAGGCGTCGATCCGGCTGCGGGAGAAGTCATCGATCTCGAGTCCCTGCACCACGGCGTACTCGCCTCCGGCGCAGGTGCACGGGTGACCGCAGACGACGCCCTCCGCGATCCCGTATGAGCCATCCGACGGGATCGCCATCGAGACCCAGTCGCCCTCGCGCGTGCCAAGCACCCAGTCACGCACGTGATCGATCGCGGCGTTGGCCGCCGACGCGGCGCTGGAGGCCCCACGCGCCTCGATGATCGCCGCTCCGCGCTGCTGCACGGTGGGGATGAACTCGCTCTCGATCCAGCCACGGTCGCCGATCGCGTCCAGCGCCGCACCGCCGCGGACCTTCGCGTGCAGGAGGTCCGGATACTGCGTGGCGGAGTGGTTGCCCCACACGGTCATGTTCGTCACGTCCGCGACGTCGACGCCGGCCCGGCGCGCCACCTGGGCGATCGCCCGGTTGTGATCCAGGCGCATCATCGCCGTGAAGCGCTCCCGCGGGATGTCCGGGGCGTTGGAGGCCGCGATCAGGCAGTTGGTGTTGGCCGGGTTTCCGACCACCAGCACCCTCACGTCAGACGCCGCATGCGCCTGAAGCGCCTGGCCCTGCGGCTTGAAGATGCCCCCATTCGCCTCCAGCAGGTCACGGCGCTCCATCCCCTTGGTGCGAGGACGCGCACCGACCAGTAGCGCGATGCTAACCCCGTCAAACGCGCGCCGCGGGTCATCGTGGATGTCGACGCCGGCCAGCAGCGGAAACGCGCAGTCGTCAAGCTCCATCGCCGTCCCCTCCGCAGCCTTGACCGCTGCCGGGATCTCCAGCAGCGAGAGATGCACGCGCGTGTCGGGTCCGAGCATCTCGCCGCTGGCGATGCGGAACAGGAGCGCATAGCCGATCTGGCCCGCGGCTCCGGTGACTGCGACTCTCACTGGTGTTCTGCTCATCGATCCGCCTCTCGTTCTGGAAAAGGTCCCGTGTTGCTGGTCAAAAGCTCACCAAGACGGTCCCGGACTCAAAAGGACCGGCCCGCGGGCGGCCCGTAGACGCTCGCGAGCTTAGCCCTCAGGTAGTCGGCGAAGGGACCGACCTGGATCGGCGCGCCGAGCTCGCGCTCGAGCAGCTCACCGGTGGTGAACTTCGCGCCGTGGCGGTGCACCCGCTCGCGCAGCCATTCGCGCAGCGGTGCCAGATCCCCCGCGGCGATCAGGTCCTCGAGCCCCGGCAGCTCATCGCACGCTCGCTCCCACAGCTGCCCGGCGATCAGGTTGCCGAGCGCGTAGGTGGGGAAGTAGCCGATCAGGCCCGCAGACCAGTGAACGTCCTGCAGCACCCCGTCGGCGTCGTCGGCCACCTCCAGTCCCAGATACTCCCGCACGCGGGCGTTCCACGCCTCCGGGAGCTCGGCCACCGTGAGCCTGCCCTCGATCAGCTCCTGCTCGAGCTCGAAGCGGAGGATCACGTGCAGTCCGTAGGTCACCTCATCCGCCTCCACGCGGATGAACCCGGGCCTGACGGCGTTGACCGCCCGATACAGAGCCTCGGCGTCAAGCGAGGCGAGCCGCCCGCCGGCCAGCGCCGCGATGCGAGGCGCGAGCACCTCGCAGAAGGCTCGGCTGCGACCGACCATGTTCTCCCACAGGCGGCTCTGCGATTCGTGCATCCCGAGCGACTCCGGAGCGCCGGTCGGAAGGCGCGCCAGCGCGGCGGGCAGCCCTGCCTCATAGAGCCCGTGCCCGCACTCGTGCATCGCGCCGTAGAGCGCCATCGGGAAGTAGTCCTCGTCCCAGCGGGTCGTGATCCGCACGTCGCCGACGCCGATGCGGGTGGCGAACGGGTGAACGGTGTCGTCGAGCCGCCAGGAGGAGTCGTCGAACCCCATCATCGAGACGACCTCGCGCACCAGACGACGCTGACCCTCGACCGCGAAGCGCGCGTGCAGCGGCCATTCATCCACCGCCCCGTCGCGCGGCAGCGCCCCGAGCATCGACACCAACTGATCGCGCAGCTGCGCGAACAGGCGCGCCAGCTGCGCCGTGGGCATCCGCGGCTCATAGTCGTCCAGGAGCACGTCGTAGGCGCACTCGAACTCGGGCTGGCCCAGGTGGCATTCGACGTAGCGGCGCGCGAGCTTCAGGTTCGTCTCCAGGTAGGGTGCAAACGAGGCGAAGTCAGAGCGCTCCCGCGCGCCGACCCAGGCCTCCTGCGCGATCGATGCCGCCCGCGCCAGATCGGAGGCCAGCTCGGGCGGCACCCGGCGCGCCTTCTCCCAGCGGCGGCGGACCAGCTGCACAAGGCGCGAGTCGTCGGAGTCGGGGTCCGCGTCGCGAAGCTCGCGCTCGGCCCCATCGATCAGCCGCCCGGTCTCGGCGCCGACGAACAGCTCGTGGCTGATCCGCGTCAGGGTCGCGATCGACTCCGACCGCGCCTGCGCCCCGCGCGGGGGCATCATCGTCTGCTGGTCCCAGTTGGCCAGCGCGAGCGCATGGCCCAGATCCGCCAGCTCGCCGAGCCTTCGCTTGAGCGCCGTCAGCCGATCGTCCACCTGTCCGCTCTGAGGGTCGCCTTGCAAGCCGCCACGGCGAAGACCCTATCGGCAGCCAGGGGCTGTGCGACCATTCGGGCATGCGGCGGCGCTCGTCGATCAGGCTCTTCGACGTGCTCGGGATCCGCGTCGGCGTGGACCCGAGCTGGTTCTTGATCCTGTTCCTGATGATCTTCCTGCTGTCGGGCCCGTTCCGCGCGACCCTGCACAGCTCCGACGGCGTCGCGTATCTGACGACCGTGATCAGCGTGCTGCTGCTGTTCGGGTCGCTGATCGTGCACGAGCTGGGTCACGCGCTGGTTGCGCGGCGGCAGGGAATCGACGTGCGGCAGATCGACCTGTTCATGTTCGGGGGCCTCACGCGGATGAGCCGCGACGCGGCGACGCCGGCCGAGGACTTCAAGATCGGCATCGCCGGCCCGGCGGCGACGCTGGCGGTGATCCTCGCCTGCGTCGGGGTCGATCTGGCGATCGTCGGCGCCCACCGGCTCGCGCACGCGGTGCTGCTGTACTCGGACATCCACATCACGCCGGTGCTGCTGTCGCTCAGCTGGCTTTTGCCGATGAACGTGCTGCTGCTGGCGTTCAACCTGGTGCCCGCCTTCCCGCTGGACGGCGGGCGCGTCGCCAGGGCGCTGATCTGGCGGCTGACGGGCGACAAGCGCCGCGGGACCGTAGGCGCTGCGCGCATGGGCCAGGCATTCGCGCTGCTGCTGGCGGCGGGCGGGGTTTGGTGGCTTGCCCAGTACGCCAGCTTCGCCGGCCTGTGGCTCTTGGCGCTCGCCTACCTGCTGTGGCAGTCCGCGCGCGGAGCGGTGGTCCAGTCGGCGCTCAGCGAGCGCATCGACAGCGTGCGTGTGGCCGACATCATGGACTCGCAGCCGGTCGCGATCGCGGCCTCGACGCCGCTGGGGCGCGCGCTGGACGAGTACTTCCTGCGCTACGGCTGGCCGTGGTTTCCGGTCATCGACGCTGAGGGGCGGCTGCTGGGGATCGCCCGGCGCGAGCGCGTGCAGGCGTCCTTTGACGCCGGCGAGGGCTGGCTCACGGTCGCCTCGGTGCTCGACGCGGGCGGCCCCGGCGGCTGGGGGATCCGCCAGGACCGGCCGATCAGCGAGCTGCTGGGCTCGGAGGCGCTCAGGACGCACGGAGCGCTGATGGCGGTCGACGACACCGGGGTCCTGCGCGGCGTGGTCACCGCCGGCCAGCTGCAGCGCGCGATGCGCTCGGCCGTGACCGGCTCGATGGCCTAAGCGGCGCGGCGCGCCCAGGCGGCGCTGGCGCGCCGCGATCCGGGCGCGGTCTTTATATTCAGAGAGGTGCCCTCACACGACGTGCTGATCATCGGGGCCGGGCTGGCCGGCCAGCGCGCCGCGCTCGCCGCGGCCCGCACGGGCGCGACGGTCGGCATCGTCTCAAAGGTGCACCCCGTGCGCTCGCACTCGGTCGCCGCGGCCGGCGGGATCAACGCGGCGCTCAACCCAGAGGACACCTGGGAGTCGCACGCGTTCGACACGGTCAAGGGCTCCGATTACCTGGGCGACCAGGACGCGATCGAGGTGATGTGCCGTGAGGCGCCCGACGAGATCCTCTGGCTGGAGCACGCCGGTGTCACCTTCCACCGCAACGAGCACGGAAACCTCGGCACGCGCGCGTTCGGCGGCGCCTCGGCCGCCAGGACCTACTACGTGGCGGACATCACAGGTCACGCGATCCTGCACGTGCTCTACGAGCAGCTGATCAAGTACGCCGACAGGGTGGACCGCTACGAGGAGTGGTTCACCACCGACCTGCTCCAGGACGACGACGGGCGCTGCGTGGGAGCGATCTGCCGGGACCTGCGCGACGGCCATCTGGAGGTGTTCAACGCCAAGGCCGTGATCCTCGCCTGCGGCGGCGCCGGCCAGGCCTACAAGCCGACGACCAACGGGCTGATCGTGACCGGCGACGGGATCGCCCAGGCATACCGGATCGGGGCGCGGCTGATGGACATGGAGATGATCCAGTACCACCCGACCACGCTTGTGGGCAACGGCCTGCTGATCACCGAGGCGCCC
>Ga0209061_1001208_pt1 | contig 45738 bp, 40 predicted proteins | sample Coa_R1_10_FD_187157 | JGI IMG/M metagenome (GOLD analysis project Ga0209061, IMG submission 187157) | Surface soil microbial communities from Centralia Pennsylvania, which are recovering from an underground coalmine fire - Coalmine... | ecosystem: Environmental > Terrestrial > Soil >...
GCGAAAGCATAGATTCCCGGATGTCCGTTCAGGGCGAGGCCAAGCGCTAGCAGGAACTCTGCGTTGCGTCCGCCACGGCCGCTCCCGCGCACGGTCACTGTGGTTTCCCCGCCTGAGATCAGAACGCAAGGAGGCGCAGCGGGCTGGCCGAAGCCATGCACTTGCCGCGCGATTGCAGCATGGACCAAAGCAACGTCGCGTGCCTCGCCCTCGATATCGTTGGCGAGAATGACGGGCGTGATACCGGCCTTTCGCGCGATGTCCGCAGCGGCTTCAAGCGACATTTGCGGAGTCGCGATCATGACATTGGTCACACCCGCGAGGCGCGGATCGCCTGGCTTCAGAGTCTCGGAGGCGGGCGAACTTAGATAAGCACGAACATTCTCCGGTATGCCGATGGCATACTTTTGCAGGATCGCCAGCGCGTCGGCCGAAGTCGTCGGATCCGCGACCGTCGGTCCCGAGGCGATCACGCAAGGATCGTCGCCCGGAACGTCCGAGATCATGAGGGTCACGACGCGCGCGGGTGCGGCAGCAGCAGCCAGCCGGCCGCCCTTGATCGCCGATAGATGCCGGCGCACGCAATTCATTTCCGAGATAGTGGCGCCGCTCTTGAGGAGCGCTTTGTTGATCGTTTGCTTGTCGGTGAGAGTGACGCCATCGGCTGGGAGCGCAAGAAGCGCGGAGCCGCCGCCGGAGATGAGACAAAGCACAAGATCGTCGGCAGTGAGACCTTTGACCAGCGCAAGAATGCGCTTGGCCGCTTCCTGCCCGGCGGCATCCGGAACCGGATGGCTCGCTTCCACCACCTCGATGCGCTGACAGGGCACTCCATGCCCATAGCGTGTCACGACCAGGCCTTCGAGCGGGCCTTGCCAATGATCCTCGACCGCCTTGGCCATCGCGCCGCTGGCTTTGCCCGCTCCAACGGCAATGGTGCGGCCCTTCGGCCGGGGCGGAAGATGTGGCGGCAAACACTTGGCAGGCAAGGCCGCGCCGACCGCTGCTTCAAACATATTGCGAAGCAGCGAAAGCGGATCGCTGTTCATCAGGTTTTTTACTTCCTTCGAATGGTTGCTAGCGAATTGTTGCTGGGTGGCAACATCGCGTCTCGGGGCAGCACCCGACTGCGCCGCCCAAAGCCTTGATCTCACTGAAATCCGGCGCTTCTCACCCGGTGAGAGGCAAGGCGCGAGGGTGCTGTCACACGCTTTTTCAGCGATGCTGTTACATACCTACAAATGCCAGGCTTTCAACCATTTTCTCGCCCCAAGCGGGTGATCCGCGCGCTGCTGGTGATGAGACCCTCACGGCCAAGCCGTTTTTGAGATCCTGGGAAGACCATGATCTTGCGCAATTGAGGCCAGGGTGCCAATGGAGGGTTGCTAAGGCTCAATTTTGGCAATAAGCGTTCCTTATGAATGATATTAAGGCAGGCCCGCAAGGGCGCAGCTTTCGTGATAAGTGATTAAGCTCGGCAAGGCCGCGGTGGTAGGAGCGGCCAGAGGTTGTGAAGGAGGGGTATTTGGACATTCACGAGTATCAGGCCAAGGAAATCTTGGCGAATTTCGGTGTCGCGGTTCCACAGGGCGCGGTTGCCTACAGTCCCGAGCAGGCGGTTTATTGCGCAACCGAACTTGGCGGCTGGCATTGGGCCGTGAAGGCACAAATCCATTCTGGCGGCCGCGGCAAGGCGGGTGGCATCAAGCTCTGCAAGACCTACCACGAAGTGCGCGCCGCGGCGAGCGAGCTTCTCGGCAAAACCCTTGTTACCAATCAAACCGGTCCCGAAGGCAAGGTGGTGCAGCGCGTCTATGTCGAGGTTGCCGAGCCTTTCGAGCGCGAGATTTATCTAGGATTGGTTCTCGACCGGAAGGTTGAGCGGGTGCGCGTTATTGCATCACGCTTTGGCGGGATGGAAATTGAAGAGATCGCCAAGGAGCATCCGGAAGAAATCCTGCAAGTGGTGGTCGAACCGGCGGTTGGCTTGCAGCCTTTCGAAGCGCGCGAACTCGCCTTCGGTCTTGGTCTTACTCTGAAGCAGGTCAGCCGGGCCGTGAGCAGCATTCTTGGCTGCTATCGCGCTTTCCGCGATCTTGACGCCACAATGGTTGAGATCAATCCGCTCGTCGTGACCAAGGACGACCGTGTTCTTGCCCTCGATGCCAAGATGTCGTTCGACGACAATGCGCTCTTCCGGCGGGGGACCGTCGCCGACATGCGTGATCATTCCCAGGAAGATCCGCGCGAAGTGCAGGCCGCCGAGCATAACCTCAACTACGTTGGCCTCGATGGCAATATCGGCTGCATCGTCAACGGCGCCGGCCTTGCGATGGCGACGATGGACACGATCAAATATGCGGGAGGCAGCCCGGCCAACTTCCTCGATGTCGGGGGCGGCGCCTCACCTGAGCGGGTTGCGGCGGCCTTTCGCTTGGTGCTGTCCGACCGCAACGTCCGGGCCATCCTCGTTAATGTCTTCGCGGGTATCAACCGTTGCGATTGGGTCGCGGAAGGTGTCGTCAAGGCCTGCCAGGAATTGAAGGTCGATGTTCCGTTGGTGGTTCGTCTCTCCGGAACGAATGTCGAGGCCGGGCGCGAGATCATCGCAAAGAGCGGCCTGCCGATCATCTCGGCGGATACCCTGGCGGATGCTGCGAAGAAAGCTGTCGAAGCGGCCCGTACCGCACCGGAGCGGGAAACCCACACGGCCTGACCGGGCGAAGCTGGCTGTCGCGTCAGACCGGCCATTGGAGTCATACAAGCACTCTAAAAGGCGTGCTTTTTCGCAATTTCCGCCGGCGAAAAGGTCTTTCACCTGCGCCGCGAGCTGTTTCAGGGAAGTCTTAAGACATGAGCATTCTAATTGACGAAACAAGCCGTGTCCTCATCCAGGGATTCACTGGGGACAAAGGCACGTTCCATGCCAAGGAGATGATCGCCTATGGGACAAAGGTGGTTGGCGGCGTCACCCCTGGCAAGGGCGGCACCACCCATCTCGGCCTGCCCGTGTTCAACACCGTCAAGGAAGCGGTGAAACAGACCGGGGCAACCCACAGCATTACCTTTGTCGCACCCGCCTTCTGCGCCGACGCGATCATGGAAGCGGCTGATGCGGGGATCAAGCTCGTCTGCTCGATCACCGATGGTATCCCCGCGCAAGACATGATGCGGGTGAAGAGATATCTTCTGCGCTATCAGCGCGAGCACCGCACAATGATGGTTGGGCCAAATTGCGCCGGCATCATCAGCCCTGGCAAGGCGATGCTCGGGATCATGCCGGGCCACATCTACATGCGCGGCACGGTCGGTATTGTCTCGCGCTCGGGAACGCTCGGTTACGAAGCCGCCGCTCAGATGAAGGAACTCGGGATTGGCGTTACGACGAGCGTCGGAATTGGGGGTGATCCGATCAACGGCAGCTCGTTCCTTGACCATCTCGTCCTGTTCGAGCGTGACCCCGAGACCAAGGCAGTCATGATGATCGGCGAGATCGGCGGTCCGCAAGAAGCCGAGGCTGCCGCCTGGATCAAGAGCCATATGACGAAACCTGTTGTCGGCTATGTCGCGGGCCTGACCGCGCCGAAGGGCCGGCGCATGGGTCATGCGGGCGCGATCATTTCGGCTAGCGGCGACAGCGCCGCCGAGAAAGCCGAAATCATGAAGTCCTATGGCCTCACCGTGGCGCCAAGCCCGAGCGAGCTCGGCTCGACCATGGCTAAGGTATTGGCGCAATTGTGACCGCTCTCGCGCCCGCCGGATACTTTGGAGCATGGTATCAACAAGGTTGCCGTCTTTTAGGGCATGCTCCAGGAAATGCCATAGGGCGGCGTGGATAACCGTGCAAACCTCTTATCATTGAAGGCCAATGCTCATTTTCCGCCGCCGCGCCAAAAAGTTCATAAAAACAAAGGAGATGGCATCCGGCTGCCGCGGGGGCGGCGCATGATCGGGGGCAGGGCTGGCCGGCAGGGGGTTGAAACTGGCAACGCCCCCGGGAGCATTCAGGCGGCGCTGGATGGCGAGGAAACCGCAGACCTGTTGTTCGAGGTGCTGGCTAATGTTGTCGGCCGGCAATATCCGAAGGTCGCGGCGGTCCTGCGCGGAAAATCCGAGCCGGAAGATTTTGCACCTGAGCAGCTCGCCCGCGTTTTTCAGGCTCACGGCATCTGGTTCCAGCTTCTCGCGATCGTCGAGCAGCACACTGCGATGCGGCTGCGCCGCCAGACCGAGCGCGTGCGAGGCGAGACGGCGGCCCAGGGCACTTTCGCCAATCTGATGGCCGAGGCAGCCGGGCAGGGCATTCAGGCGGCAGAGCTTTGCCGTCTTCTTGCCTCCACACGTGTGAGGCCTGTCATCACGGCGCATCCTACCGAAGCAAAGCGAGTGACCGTCCTTGAAAAGCATCGCCGCATCTACCGTCTGCTGGTTGACCTAGAACAGCCGCGATGGACCGCGCGGGAACGCGCTGGCATCATCGATAAATTGCGTGACGAGATCGCCCTGCTCTGGATGACGGGGGAGCTGCGCCTTGAGAAGCCAACGGTCGATCAGGAGGTCGCCTGGGGTCTGCATTTCTTCCATGAGACATTGTTTGATGGCGTCCCCGATCTTTTGAAAAAGCTTGATCGTGCGCTCGAACAATTTTATCCGGGCGAGACGCCGCCGCTGACGCCTTTTTTCCAATTTGGTTCATGGATTGGCGGTGACCGGGACGGCAATCCTTTCGTCACCAATGAGGTCACCCGCCGGGCGCTCAAGCAGAACGCCCTGGCGAGCTTGCGCCACTACGAACAGCACTTGCTCTCGCTATTGCAAAGGATGTCGATAGCGGAGCATGCCCTGCCTCCGTCTGGCCCATTCCAGATGGCGCTCGCGAGCGCTCTCGCCGAGAGCCCAGAGGGCGCGATGATCGCGCAACGCAATTCCGGCGAACCTTACCGGCAATACCTGTCTTGCATGCTGCGCAAACTTCAGCGCACGCTCGCGCGCATTGAAGGCGCAAATACCGGCCCTGCTAACAGTTATGCCAGCGCCGACGAGTTGATTGCCGATCTGCAGACAGTCGAGGACGCCTTGATTGACGGCGGCTGCGATGATCTCGCTAAAGATCTCGTGCGGCCGGTGCGTTGGGCCGTGGAGATCTTCCGTTTCCGCACGGTCCGGCTCGACCTGCGCGAGAACACGACACGCCTGACGCAAACATTGCAGGCTCTGTGGCGGGCGAGCGAAGGAGACAAGGCGGGCACGCCGCCAGACCCCGCGTCCGCGGAATGGAAAAACTGGATCATGGCGGAACTGGCGCGCCCGCTTCCAGCGGCGCGCAAGCGCCCAGATCTGCCGCCTGATGCGCTTGAAACCCTTGGCATGTTCGAACTCGCGAGCAACAAGACCCAGGAGTTCGACCGCGAAGCTTTTGGCTGCTTCATTCTCAGCATGACCCGCTCGGCGGCCGATGTCCTTGGCGCTTATGTCCTCGCCAAAGAAGCGGGCCTTTTCCTCGACGCGGCGGGCGTCGAGACCTGTACCTTGCCGATTGTGCCTTTGTTCGAGACAATCGCCGATTTGCGTGCCGCCCCCGCCATTATGCGGGAGCTTTTGTCGGTGCCTGCCGTCCGGCGCAGCGCCCGCGCCCAGGGCGGCGTTCAGGAAGTCATGATCGGCTATTCGGACTCCAACAAGGATGGCGGATTTCTTTCGTCGAATTGGGAACTCGCGAAAGCACAGACCCGCCTGACCAAGGTTGGAATCGAATGCGGAATTCCGATCGCATTTTTCCATGGCCGGGGAGGCTCGGTCAGCCGGGGAGGGGTGCCGGCTGCACGAGCGATCGCGGCGCAGCCCGCAGGCTCGATCAATGGCCGCTTCCGTGTGACCGAACAAGGCGAGGTCGTCTCGTTCAAATATGCCAATCGCGGCACCGCAGCCTATCAGATGGAAGTCCTCGGCAGCGCTGTCCTTCATCATGCCTTGACCTCAGAGCGTGAGGAAGCCCTCGTCCCAAGGGCAGAATTTGATGATGCGATGGAGGCGCTTTCGGGTGCTGCCTATGCTGCCTATGCTGCCTTTATTGCACACCCGGACCTCTTGACCTATTTTCAGGCTGCAAGTCCCCTCGAGGAGATTTCGCTCCTCAATATAGGGTCGCGGCCGGCCCGCCGCTTTGGTGCGCGTTCGCTCAGTGACTTGCGTGCAATTCCTTTCGTGTTTGCCTGGTCGCAAAACCGCCATGCCGTTACCGGCTGGTATGGGATGGGAAGCGGCATTGCGAGTTTCCTTGCCGTGCGCAAGGATCGTGGCGAAGCTCTGCTGCGGCGCATGTTCGCCGAATCGCGCCTGTTCCGGCTGATCATCGACGAGGCCGAAAAAACCCTTTGCCTCGTCGATCTCAAAATCGCCCGCGAATATGCCAGCCTTGTTACCGATGCTGCCAAACGCGATGCAATCTTTGCGCTGATCGAGCAGGAGCTCGCCTTGACTCACGAGATGATTCTGCGGATCACAAGGGAACGCGAGATCGGCGAAAGGTTCCCAGCCTACCGTGCCCGTCTCGCTCACCGCCTGCCGACGATCAATCAGGTCAATCGTGACCAGGTTGAACTTCTGCGCCGCTTCCGTGCGTGTGAGTCCGAGGAGGAAACGCAGGCCTATAAATCGAACCTGCTGCTCTCGATCAATTGTATTGCGAGCGGTCTTGGCACCACCGGCTAGAGCGGGCCTGCAAACACCAATGGCAAAAGAGAGAGGAACAAGGGTATGAGCTTCACGATCATCGAGCAGGCTACGCCACGTCTGCATCGCTCCGAACTCGCGGTTCCCGGATCTAATCCAGGATTGTTCGAAAAGGCCGCCAGGGGAGCCGCGGACATTATATTTCTCGATGTCGAGGATGCCGTCGCCCCCGATGACAAAGAGCAGGCCCGGAAAAATATCATCGCGGGCTTGAATGACATCGATTGGGGCAACAAGACCATGATGGTCCGCATCAACGGTCTTGATACCCACTACATGTACCGCGACGTGGTTGACATCGTTGAGGCCTGCCCGCGCCTTGACATGATCCTCATTCCGAAAGTCGGTGTGCCAGCCGATGTTTATGCGATCGACATGCTGGTGACACAGATCGAGACAGCCAAAAAGCGCGAGAAGCGCATCGGTTTTGAGGTTCTCATCGAAACCGCCCTCGGCATGGCCAATGTCGAAGCGATTGCCCAATCCAGCAAGCGTCTTGAGGCCATGTCCTTTGGCGTTGCCGATTATGCCGCCTCGACCAGGGCGCGCACCACGGTCATTGGCGGGGTTAACCCCGATTATGGCGTTCTGACGGATAAGGACGCCTCCGGCAATCGCGCCTATTACTGGGCCGACCAATGGCATGCCGCGCAGACCCGCATGATGGTCGCCTGCCGCGCCTATGGGCTTCGCCCGATCGATGGCCCGTTCGGGGATTTCAACGACGCCGATGGCTATATCGCCGCCGCCAAGCGGGCCGCGGTGCTGGGCTACGAGGGCAAGTGGGCAATCCACCCATCTCAGATTGAGCTTGCCAACAAGGTGTTCACGCCGTCCGAAGCCGAGGTGACCAAGGCGCGGCGGATCATGGATGCGATGGCCGAGGCCGCCAAGGCCGGAAAAGGCGCGGTCACGCTCGACGGAAAGATGATCGATATCGCGAGCATAAGAATGGCCGAGGCGCTTTTGAAAAAGGCCGATGCAATCGGCGCCGCAGCGTAAGTTTGCCTCTTATTGGCGCAGCGAAATCTGCGGGGCATGAAGGGCGGGACTTTTTGGATGAGACCGCCGAGCAGCGGAAAGCGATACGAAACGCTTTAAGATGAAGCGGTCTGGCCGTGGACAGGCTGGCCTCAAAAATGCTTGGCAGCGCGTCAGTCCAGCTGAGGACTGACGCGCCCTTAACGGCGAGCATGGGCATCGTGCAGCGGCCATGGCCGGTGCGTCTGAGTTCCTCACACAGCGCCGTTGGGTCATAAGCGTGACGATTTCCGCTGCTCTCCATCATGTCACCCACTATAAATACGACCGGCCGGTGGTGCTCGAACCGCAGACTGTCAGGCTGCGTCCGGCGCCGCACTGCCGCACCAAAATCTTGAGCTATTCGCTGAAAGTCACGCCGCCCGGACATTTCGTGAATTGGCAGCAGGACCCGCACGGCAATTGGCTGGCGCGGTTCGTGTTCCCGGAAAAAGTGACGGAATTCAAGGTCGAGGCCGATCTCACCGCCGAACTCGCCGTCATCAACCCTTTCGACTTCTTCATCGAGCCCTACGCCGAGCAGTTTCCTTTTGCTTACGAGCCCGAGCTGAAGGCGCAACTTGCGCCTTACCTCGAGACAGAAGCGCCCGGCCCGCGCCTTGCCGCTTACATCGCGAGCTTGCCCAAAGGTCCTGTCAACACTGTCGGCTATCTCGTGGATCTCAACACCGCCTTGCACAAGGCGATCCGCTACGTGATCCGCATGGAGCCGGGGGTTCAGACCCCGGAGGAGACCCTTGAACTTGGGTCGGGGTCCTGCCGCGATTCGGCCTGGCTTCTCGTCCAGATGCTGCGCCACCTTGGCCTCGCGGCGCGCTTTGTCTCTGGCTATCTCATTCAGTTGCGTGCTGACATTGAGCCCCTTGAAGGGCCGAAGGGCCCGCAGCATGACTTCACCGATCTTCATGCCTGGGCGGAGGTCTACATCCCCGGCGCTGGCTGGATCGGCATGGATGCCACTTCAGGGATGTTTTGCGGCGAGGGCCATTTGCCGCTTTGCGCAACCCCGCATTATCGCTCTGCCGCGCCGATTTCTGGGCTGGTCGAGCCGGCCAATGTCGATTTCCATTTCGACATGCGTGTCACCCGTGTCGGGGAAGCGCCCCGGGTCACTTTGCCTTTTTCCGAAGCCGCCTGGGCGAGGCTCGATGCGCTCGGAGAACAAGTCGATGCCGATCTCATCCGTAACGATGTCCGGCTCACGATGGGCGGGGAGCCGACCTTTGTTTCCATCGACGATTTCGAATCGGCTGAATGGAACACTGCCGCCATTGGGCCAACGAAACGCGTGCTGGCCGACAAACTGATTCGGCGCTTGCGGGAACGTTTCGCGCCGGGCGGCGTGCTGCATTACGGCCAGGGCAAATGGTATCCTGGCGAAAGCCTGCCGCGCTGGGGCTTTTCACTGTTTTGGCGCAAAGACGGCAAGCCGGTCTGGAACAATGCTTCTTTAATCGCAGACGTTGTTGCGGGGGACCAGGAAGAACCTGAAACTTCAGAGCAGGCCAGGGCTGCGTTCAGCGACAAGCTGCGAGCGCAGGCACAGACTCTTGCCACCGATATCGCCGGGAGACTCGGAATCGATGCCGGTTATATCTTGCCTGCCTATGAAGACCCGGCAGCATGGCTCGTCAAAGAAGGCAATCTGCCGGAAAATACCGCTCCGCTCGACCCGAAAATCGAGGATCCCGAAGAGCGCAGCCGCATGATCCGGACCTTTGCACGCGGCCTGACGAAGCCCGCCGGCTATGTCCTGCCGGTTCAGCGCTGGAACGCCCAAGCAGGAGAGAACGCCGCGGGCCGGCCGCGATGGCAAAGCGAAAAATGGGCGTTGCGGCGAGGCAATCTTTTTCTCGTACCGGGCGGCTCCCCCATTGGCTACCGCCTGCCGTTGTCATCGCTGCCTTGGGTTCCCCCTGCCGCCTTTCCATTCATCGTGGCGCAAGACTCACTCGAAGAGCGCGGTGCCCTGCCGGAACGCTGGGAAATCCAGCAACATTGCGAGAGCGCGATGGCGCCCGTAGCGAGGCAGGAGCGCATCGAACAGGAGGTGATCGAGGGCACCGTGCGCACGGCGCTTTCGGTCGAGCCGCGCGATGGTGTCCTTTGTGTCTTCATGCCGCCAGTGAAGACGCTGGAAGACTACCTTGAGCTTCTCGCCTCGATCGAGGCGAGCGCTGAGGCCACCGGATCTTTGGTCCATATCGAAGGCTACCCGCCGCCTTTCGATCCGCGCCTCAACGTCATCAAGGTGACGCCCGATCCTGGCGTCATCGAGGTCAATGTGCATCCCTCGGCAAGCTGGCGGGCGCTTGTCGAAACGGCAACGGGCCTTTACGAGGATGCCCGCCAGGTCCGGCTCGGCGCCGAAAAATTCATGATCGACGGACGCCATACCGGGACGGGCGGCGGCAATCATATCGTGCTGGGCGGCCCTACGCCTGCGGATTCGCCAGTGCTGCGGCGGCCAGATCTGCTCAAAAGCCTGGTGCTTTATTGGCAGCGGCATCCATCGCTTTCTTACCTCTTCTCGGGGCTCTTTATCGGGCCGACGAGTCAGGCGCCGCGCGTTGATGAGGCCCGCCACGATCAGCTTTACGAGCTTGAAATCGCTTTTGCCAATACGCCGCGCCCAGGTGAGACCGCGCCGCTATGGCTTGCCGACCGCCTTTACCGCAATCTTCTCGTCGATGTAACGGGCAATACGCATCGCGCCGAAATCTGCATTGACAAGCTCTATTCTCCGGAGGGGCCTTCGGGACGGCTCGGACTCGTCGAGTTCCGGGGCTTCGAAATGCCGCCCGGCGCACGGATGAGTCTTGCGCAGCAGCTCCTGCTGCGGGCGCTCGTCGCCTGGTTTTGGCAAGAACCACAGCAAGGCAATCTGGTGCGCTGGGGAACGGCGCTGCATGACCGCTTCATGCTGCCGCATTTCGTCTGGCAGGATTTTCTCGGCGTTCTCGACGACCTCAACCATGCTGGCTATGTGTTCGATCCTGCCTGGTTTCAGGCGCAGTTCGAATTCCGTTTCCCCTTCCATGGCGCGGTCGAGCACGGCGGCGTCAAACTCGAACTGCGGCAAGCGCTCGAACCCTGGCATGTGATGGGTGAACAGGGGATCGCCAGCGGCACTGTGCGCTATGTCGATTCGTCGGTTGAACGCCTGCAGGTCAAAGTGAACGGCCTCGTGCAAGGCCGCCACTTCGTTGCGTGCAATGGCCGGCGCGTCCCCTTGACCGCGGCTGGCACTTCGGGCGAGGCTGTCGCCGGGGTGCGGTTCAAAGCCTGGCAGCCGCCCAACGGTCTGCATCCGGCGATCCCGGTTCATTCTCCCTTGACCTTCGACATCGCCGATAGCTGGAATGGCCGCTCATTGGGCGGCTGCGTCTATCATGCCGCCCATCCGGGCGGGCGCAGCTACGAGACCTTTCCGGTCAACAGTTTCGAGGCGGAGGCGCGCCGTCTTGCCCGCTTCCAGGACCACGGACACACGCCGGGGGCTTTCGATGTTCCTCCCGAGGAGCGCTCGGCCGATTTCCCTCTGACGCTCGATCTGCGCCGCCCGCGCGCCAGCTGATCCCTTGGCCACGGCCTCTGCGCGTCCGGAAACGGCCGCGAACCCCCCGGCAAGCCGCGACAGCAATCATCGCCGCCCTGCAATAAAACATAACCGCCCGCCGCAACCTTAACCGGGCGTTAACCATACGCTGCGTAAATCGTTAAAAGCGATTTTCGAGGCGCACCCGTGACAGCCGTTGCAACCACCCGTCATTCCATAAGATTTCATGGCCGCACCTATCATGCCATGGTTTTGGCGCCGGAGCCGCCCTTGGCAAACTGGCTGGCTGAGTTAGACGCGTGGCTTGCCCGTTCGCCTGGGTTTTTCTTCGGCCGGCCCGTCGTGCTCGATGTTGCCGTTCTGCAGCCTGGCAAGCAGGGCATTGCCGAACTCCTGCAAAACCTCACGGAACGCAACATCAAGGTCATGGGCATCGAAGGCGCCGAGCCATCCTGGCTCGATTTCGCGATGCCGCCGCTGCTGCTGAGCGGGCGTCAGCAGGCAAGTGCCGCTCCCGCTGCTAATCCGCCTCCCGTTCCCGGCGCTTCTCCTTCATTGCCGCCTTCCGAACCCGCCTTTGCCTCCGATTCCGCTCCCGATGCTTTTGGCTCCGATGCGGCGGCAACATCTTCAGCTGCGGCGGCAACGGCCGCTGCTCCTGCGCTCATTGAGGCGCCAGCGCCGCCGCCACCGCAGCTTCCTAATTCGCTCTTGCTGGATAAACCGGTCCGTTCCGGCCAGTGCATTGTGCATCCGGAGGGTGATGTCATCATCGTCGGCTCTGTCGCGTCGGGCGCCGAAGTGATCGCAGGCGGCTCGATCCATGTCTATGGAGCGCTGCGGGGGAGAGCGGTCGCCGGCTCGCGCGACGCCCGCGCGCGGATTTTCTGCCGCAAGCTTGAAGCCGAGCTTCTTTCAATCGATGGCCTTTACATGGTCGCCGAAGACATGCCCGCCCATCTGCGCGGCCAGCCGGTTCAGGCCTGGCTCGAAGGTGATTCGATGGTGATGGCTCAGGACTGATTAAAAATGGGAGAGGAAAAGATGGCCAAAGTTCTGGTCGTAACATCGGGTAAGGGCGGCGTTGGCAAGACCACCTCCACCGCGGCTTTGGGCGCGGCACTCGCAACCGCCGGCAAAAATGTCGTGCTCATCGATTTCGACGTCGGGCTGCGTAACCTCGATCTCGTCATGGGCGCCGAGCGCCGTGTCGTCTATGACCTCATCAATGTCGTTCAGGGAGACGCCAAACTTCCGCAAGCCCTCATCCGTGACAAACGCGTGCCAAGCCTTTCGCTGCTTCCTGCCTCGCAGACGCGCGACAAGGACGCCCTGACCGAGGAAGGCGTTGCGCAAGTCATCGGTGAACTCAAGGAAAAATTCGACTGGGTGATCTGCGACAGTCCTGCTGGCATCGAGCGGGGCGCGACTCTTGCCATGCGCTATGCGGATATCGCCATCGTCGTGACCAATCCCGAAGTCTCCTCGGTCCGCGATTCAGACCGTATCATCGGCCTTCTCGATTCCAAGACCAAAAGGGCGGAGGACGGAGAGCGTGTCGAAAAGCATCTTCTGCTCACCCGTTTTGATGCAGTGCGCGCTGGCCGCGGTGAAATGCTGAATGTCGCGGACGTTCTCGAAATCCTTTCCATTCCTCTCCTCGGGATCATTCCGGAGAGCAGCGAGGTTCTGCGGGCATCCAATCTTGGTTCGCCAGTGACGCTCAACAATCCGGTGAGCGCACCGGCGCGCGCCTATTTCGACGCGGCAAAGCGGCTGAATGGCGAAGCGCTCGAGGTGATCGTGCCGAGTGACAGGAAGGGCCTGTTTGGCAAACTGTTCGGACGGAGGGCCGCATGAAACTCATCAATTTCTTCAGACGGCCAAGCACAGCGCCGGTCGCCAGAGAGCGGCTCCAAATCCTCCTTGCGCATGAACGCGCTGTCTCTGGAAAGTCCGATCTGATCGCGATCCTGAGGGAAGAAATCATGGCGGTGATCGCCAAACATTTCCCGGTCGACCAGGAAGGAATCAAGGTCAAGATGGAGCGCGGAGAAGTGGTCTCAACGCTCGAAGTCGAGGTTGAGATTCCAACTCCCATGTGTCCGAGCTTTCCCTTGCCGGCCAAACCCGTCAAGGTTGCCGCCGTCTCTCCTGATGAGACAAGCCAAGCGAAGGAGCTAGGCGGAGCAGGGGATCCCAGCGAATTCATCTACGATGAAGCTCCAACGGAAATGGCCAAGACGGGCACCGAGGCATGATCGCCCAAGGCTGCAAAGGTTCTGCAAAAGATCATCGGCATGTGCGCATCGAGCGGAGCGTAGTCCGGTTCTGCCAAAACTGACCACGCCTCGCGCTTTGCCCAAGATCACGGGAGGTGCTCAGAGGTTTCTTCCCGTTGTTACGCTGTCCGGCCTATCCAAAAGGTCAGCAACTTTCTGCATATCAAATTCTGACCGGGAACATTGATGTGGCCCCTTCGAAGCGGACCAGTGTTCCAGCTTGCTAAGGCGGAAAAGCCGCCGCCCCTTTCTTCTGTAATCACGCAGCAAGACTCTGCGGCTTCTGCTTTTGCTGCGGGCATATGGGTAGTGTGCGGCGTTGTCGATCATGTCTACAGCGCCATTTAAGTAGCCCATTAAACTTTCGGTTGGAATCGAGACGGCGCCACAAGAGGGTCCCGTGATCTCCAGTGACATGACCTTGTTGATTGAGTCCAAGTCATTGTACAAAAGATATTATGAGACATGTGTGCGGATTGCTCTGGACGCTGTGGCTGGCTCGTGATTCTCTTGCTATGTGACGCATTGGGGGGATTCGCTATGCCTCGCCGCCGAATCGGCCAAGAGACCTTCAGGTTCACATCGAACAATGTCAGTTGATCGTCTCCTGAAGAATTGGCGCGGCTGATCGGCTGGACAGAGATCAATCGTTGTCTTGTCGGCATCTACGCGTCATCCAAAGGAGAAGCGAGTTGGCCGCCTGTGGCCTTATTCAAGGCGATGCTGCTTTCGGTTTGGTATAATCTCTCCGATGTGAAGCTCGCGGGCTCTCTCGGCGGCCGTGCCTCGTTTCGCCGGTTCCACGGTTTCACGGCACACGAGGCTACACCGGAGCGCACTGATCTCGCCTGCCAATGTCCACGGCGGATCGATGCTGCCATCCATCCTGCCCCGGAGCCGGGCGCGGCCTATGCTGATATGGGATACGGCAGCCATGCCAACCGCGAAGCCATCCATGCGGCGGGAGGCCAGCAGAGAATCGCTCAGCGTAGTGCCTGGGGCAGAGATCCGGAAGCGGCCCGAGCGGCGCTCAATGCCTGGAACGCGTCAGTTGCGGCGGTTCGCTGCCGGATCGAAAAAGTGTTCGGCACATGGAAACGCTCTTACGGGCTCGCCCGCATGCGCTTCATCGGCCTGGCCAAGGCAAGTTTGCAGGTTCACTTCACTGCCATCGCCTAGAATCTCCGGCGTACCTGGCGTATCCTTGTTCCACAATCAGCATAATGGTCAATGGGCCAACTCTGTTTATTCCAAGCTTGCAAGCCAAAATCGCCCAACAGAGAGGTCTCTGCCGCCGCTTCGAACAGAACTCGGTCGATTGCATCAAGTTGCCCGCCCAAATTGGCCTTCCCGCGCACAGGTCTCTGAGATCGATCTTTGCTAAAAGGATAGATACGCGCCACCGCGCCGGCCTTGCCGGGCTCCTTTTGTGTTAGTCCGCTCTATTCGATAAGGGAGATGAAACGCCGGGTTATTTCTTACCCGGCGCTGCGTCGGCCGCCATCTGCATTTTGATGATCTTGTCTGGATTGGTTACAGTGCCATTCTCTTCCGCTGCGCCCTTTTTGATTTTATCGACGGCATCCATGCCGGATATGACCTGGCCCACAACCGTATATTTGTGGTTCAGGAATGGGGCGTCTGCGAAGCAGATGAAGAACTGCGAATTGGCCGAATCGGGATCTTGCGCGCGGGCCATGCCGACCGTGCCGCGCTTGAAGGGTTCGGCGGAAAATTCGGCCGGAATGTTGGGAAGATCGGATTTGCCCATCCCCGTCCCGGTGGGATCACCCGTTTGCGCCATGAAGCCGTCGATGACCCGGTGGAATGTAAGACCATTATAAAAGCCGCGCTTGGTCAGGGTCTCGATTTGCGCCACATGCTTTGGCGCAAGATCGGGCCGCAGCAAGATTGTGATCCGCCCATCCTTGGTGTCGAGATAAATCGTATTTTGCAGGTCTTGCGCCGGAGCTGCTGAAACCCTGTTCGAAATGGAGGTGCCGCAGAAGGCCAAGGCGAAAGCCAAGCCAGCGCCGATCATCATCCGGTAAAGCGTCATGGGGTCGGTCCTTTGAAATAGCAAGAGGGTTCATCCCGGCGGGCGCCGTTTTGCGAGCGCTTGCGCGACGGCGCCGGGTACGAATGCCGAGACATCGCCGCCAAGAGCGGCGATCTGGCGTACCAATGTCGCACTAATGTGACGGACCGGGGGCGAAGTGGCTAGAAATACCGTTTTGATTTCCGGTGCCATAACGGCGTTCATCGCCGCCATGCGCATCTCGTCGTCGAAGTCTGTTCCATCGCGAAGGCCGCGCAGCATGAGGCTCGCGCCAGCAGCGCGGGCAGCCTCGACCGCAAGGCCGGAAAATGTCACAACCGAGATCTTGCACGCGGCTGTCACATCAAGGCCCCAGGTGGCTCTCTCGATGAGAGAGGCGCGCTCTTCGGCAGCAAACATCGGAGTCTTGCCCGGATGAATGCCGATTGCAACGACAAGTTCGTCGCACAAAGCCCCGGCACTTTGAATGATGTCGAGATGGCCGTTGGTCAAGGGATCGAAAGAACCCGCATAGAGCGCGATGCGGCTCATGTCCGCTCTCTCCCAGGCAAAGCGATGGACGGGTTCAGCTCACGCCAAGTTTCTTTTGCAGGTTTGACGAGGATGTCGTGTATTGGAAAGTCAGCTTCTTTCCGGGATAGACATAATGATAGACCTTCTGGGCTGCGAGCGCACCCTCGTGAAAGCCGCAGAGAATGAGCTTCAGCTTGCCTGGATAATGATTAATGTCGCCGATCGCGAAAACACCGGGAATGTTGGTCTCGAAGGTTCCGGCATCGACGGGAATGAGATTTTCATGGAGATTTAAGCCCCAGCTGGCAACGGGGCCGAGCTTCATCGTGAGCCCGAAGAAGGGGACAAGCCTTTGGCATACAATTTCGGCCGTTCCGCCCGTGGCGTCCTTGACGGTCACAGATGAGAGTTCGCCGCCCGCGCCCGCCAAGGCGGAAATCTGGCCAATCCGTAAATCCATACGCCCAGCGGCGACGAGCTCACGCATGGCGTTCACCGAATGGGGAGCGCCGCGAAAGTCGTCGCGCCGGTGGACCAGGGTTAAATGCTTGGCGACGGGCTGCAGATTGAGCGTCCAATCGAGCGCCGAATCGCCGCCGCCGACAATCACCACATGTTTCCCGCGGAAATCGTCGATCTTGCGCACGGCGTAGAAGACGGATTTTTCTTCATAGGCCTCAATACCGGGCAGCGGAGGTTTCTTTGGCTGGAACGAGCCGCCGCCCGCCGCAACGATCACGGCCTTGCATTCGAAATGTTGCCCGCCGCTTGTGCCGGCGCGGAAGGAAGGCGCCTCGGCAGTCCCTAGAACCTCAAGGGTCTCGACCATTTCCCCAAAATGGAAGGTCGGATGAAACGGCTCGATTTGCTGCATCAACGAATCGATGAGCTCCTGGCCAGAGATTTTTGGGAAGCCGGGAATATCGTAGATCGGCTTTTCGGGATAAAGCTCCGCGCATTGGCCGCCGGGCTTGGGCAAGATATCGACGAGATGAGCTCTGATATCGAGGAGGCCAAGCTCGAAGACGGCGAAGAGACCGGCAGGTCCGGCGCCAACAATGAGGACGTCGGTTTTTATGCTTTCACTCAATTCTTTGCTCCGGACTTAATGTAATGAAAAGAAGGGGTTCATGACCGCACTTCTGCGGGAACCGGCCGGGAAATGGAAAGATACGAACGCGATGGCGCTGACGAATTAGAGGGGGGCGGGGAAGAGGCGTCCAGCACTTCCATCGTTTAGAGCTCGCATTATCTAAAGCCCGCATCAGCTGGATCTAAAGCCCGCATCAGCTGGCCATCGAGTGAAGCCGCTCCCCATCGAAAATTCTCTTAGCCCTGCCGTTCCGGGGTCGTGACGACAAGCCCGTCGAGTTCCGCCGAAACCTTGATTTGACAGCAAAGCCGCGAATTGGGTTGCACCTTATAGGCAAAGTCCAGCATGTCTTCTTCCTGGTCGGACGGTTTGCCAGTGAGGTCCACCCATTTTTCGTCGACATAGACATGGCACGTCGCGCAGGCGCAGCCTCCCCCGCATTCGGCACTGATCTCGGGGATATCATTGCGGATGGCATTCTCCATCACCGTGGAGCCTTCTTCCGCCTCGACAGTCCTGGCTTCGCCGCTTGAGTCGATAAAAGTGATCTTGATCATGGATCCTGCATCTGCCTCCTCCTCAAGAGGGAGGCCTAAACTGATGTGAGGGGCCAAGTCTATATTTATGATAGTTTCACTAATCAAGTGCCGCCTGGGGGAAAGCCGCGCTCTCCGGGGGCAGGTCATTAAACCGGCCGAAGGGGCCGCGATATGACATCCGCCCCGGCGGCAAGGCCGCGCCGCCGGGGTTCAACACCGGGTGAGGGGGGCAGAGAGCTAGCGGCGGTCAAAAACCTCGCATGGCCCTACCGGCGCTCTTCTGCCGGGCAGGTTTTGATGCCCAGCACGCCATAGGCCGGACACCAGCCGACGATCGCCGTGCCAATCAACACGAGGCCGGCAAAAGCGGCAAGCCACTTCCAGCCGCTTGCCGCGAATATGAGCATTGAAAGCAGGACTATCCCGATAATGAGGCGGGCTATGCGGTCAATCTTTCCAACATTCTTGATCATGGCTCTCTCCTTTGGCTGGAGCTAAAGAATATTCACCGGCACCTTGAGATAGGTCACGCCATTGTCCTCTGCCGGGGGGAATTGCCCGGCCCGTATGTTGACCTGTACGGACGGGATGATGAGCTTTGGCGTCTCAAGGGTGGCGTCACGGCGCTTCCGCATTCCGGCGAATTCATCCTCGCTGACACCATCATGGATCTGAATATTGCGGGCTCTTTCTTCCGCGACCGTCGTCTCCCACCGGTATTCGGTGCGGCCAGGAGGCAGGTAATCATGGCATAGAAAGAGGCGGGTTTGCGGCGGCAGCGCGAAGATTTTCTGGATTGATCTGTAGAGCTCGCGCGCGTCGCCGCCGGGAAAATCGCAGCGTGCCGTGCCATAATCGGGCATGAACAAAGTATCACCAATGAAGGCGGACTCCCCAAAGACATAAGTCACGCAGGCGGGCGTGTGGCCAGGGGTGTGAATGACACGGCCGGCCAGACTGCCGATGCGGATTTTCGCGCCGTCTTCGAATAAAGCATCGAACTGCCTGCTGCCGCTTTGAAATTCGGAGCTGATATTGAAAACCTTGGCGAAAACCTTCTGGACGATGGTGATATTGGCGCCAATCCCGATTCTCCCGCCGCACCGTTTCTTCAAATAATTCGCGGCGGAGAGATGATCCGCATGGGCATGTGTCTCCAATATCCACTCGGCGCATAAGCCCTGGCTCTCGACAAAGTTGCCAATCGCTTGCGCGGAAAGTGTCGAAGTTCGTCCCGATTCTGGTGAGAAATCGAGAACTGAATCGATGATGGCGCAGGCCTGCGAGCATGGATCCTTCAAGACATAGCTCACCGTATTGGTTGGCTTGTGAAAGAATCCTTGGATTTCAGGCTGCATGCTCGCCTCCTCATCGGGCAAGCGCAAAGAACAGCGGCTTGATCGAATACGCCTCCGCGCTGGGCCAGATACCGGGAGCTACAAAACTTTCAAAAAGTCCCTTTGGTTCCTATTTTCGCAGTCTTGGTGACGAGCCAGCTTTACAGCCGCCGGAAGGCACGCTTTAGGGGTGCCCAGGACCCCCAGCACCAGGCCCAGGATCTCCGTGGCCATACCCAGGCCTCCCAGGGCCATGCCAATGGCCGTCATGCGGGCCCCCATGCCAATGGCCGCCACGCCACGCACTCCCGCGCCAAGCGCCCCGCGGGCCGCCACCCCAGCCATGCCAGCCGTAGGGGCCACCCCATCCGTAGCCATAGCGCCATGGATAGCCGCACCAATACCAGCCAGGCCCATTCCAGGCATTGTTATACCAGCAGTAATTATAGCCGCCCCAGTAATACTGAATCTCTTCAAGCGGAAGAGCCCCGTTTAACGTGACGCTCAGGCCGGCATCCGGAATGGAAGATGCTTGCGCGATTGAGTCCGTCCCGGCACTGCCAGCAAGTGATGCGGCGGCCGCGGCTGCGATAGTTACTATGCGGCGCATGGCGTTCTCCTGATCGAGTTTCCACCGTCAGAACTTGGGCAGTCCTGCAAAAAATCAATCAACGCTGGCTTAAGAATTCGCCCAGCCAAGCAAATTCTCAGCCGGCAATCTTGCGGGCACGCGTGGCAAGTGTGCGCAGCCGCAGAGCATTGAGCTTGATGAAGCCCGCCGCGTCGCGATGATCATAGGCGCTCATGCCTTCTTCGAAAGTCACGAGATCCTGGTCATAAAGAGAGTAGGGGCTCGAACGGCCAACGACCGAAGCCAGCCCTTTGAAGAGCTTGAGACGCACCCGGCCAGTGACGAATTCCTGACTGCGATCGATCAGGGCCTGCAGCATTTCGCGCTCCGGCGAAAACCAGAAGCCATTATAGATGAGCTCGGCATATTTCGGCATCAGCTCATCCTTGAGGTGAGCGGCGCCGCGATCAAGCGTGATCTGCTCGATGCCGCGATGCGCCTGGTAAAGAATCGTGCCGCCGGGCGTTTCGTACATACCCCGCGATTTCATGCCGACGAAGCGGTTTTCGACGAGATCCAGACGCCCAATCCCATGCGTGCGGCCAAGCTCATTCAAATGCGCAAGCAAAGCCGCTGGCGGCATCGGCTTGCCATTGACAGCAACCGCGTCACCGCGCTCGAAGTCGATTTCGATATATTCGGGCCGGTTTGGCGCATCCTCCGGATTGACAGTGCGGGAATAGACATAATCCGGCACCTCTTGAGCCGGGTCTTCAAGCACCTTGCCTTCCGAGGACACATGCAGAAGATTGGCGTCGACGGAGAATGGCGCTTCGCCACGCTTGTCCTTGGCAATCGGAATCTGGTTTTGTTCCGCGAAAGCGATGAGCGCGCTGCGGGACGTCAGGTTCCACTCCCGCCAGGGCGCGATGACCTTGATGTCCGGTTCAAGCGCATAATAGGAAAGTTCGAACCGGACTTGATCATTGCCCTTGCCGGTCGCCCCATGCGCCACGGCATCGGCACCAGTCCGGCGGGCAATTTCAACCTGCTTCTTCGCGATCAAGGGCCGTGCGATCGAAGTGCCGAGGAGATAGAGCCCCTCATATTGGGCATTGGCGCGGAACATCGGAAAGACATAGTCGCGGACGAATTCCTCACGCAGATCCTCGATGAAAATATGCTCTGGCCTGATGCCGAGCATGAGCGCCTTTTGGCGCGCCGGTTCAAGTTCCTCGCCCTGGCCGAGATCAGCGGTAAAGGTTACCACCTCGCAGCCATAATTTGTCTGCAGCCATTTGAGGATGATCGATGTGTCGAGGCCGCCCGAATAGGCAAGCACAACTCTTTTGACGTCCTTTATTTCACCAGCCATTGAGAACTCGCGGAGGTTTAAGAAACTGCGCGACTATAATGGGCAAGTCCGCCTGTGCAAGTGCAGCGGGGAAATAATCCGGAAGGCGGGCATGCACAATCCGAGGCTTGCGTCAAGCTGGTCATGGGCCCTGCCAAAGCAGCATGGTTAAGCACTGCTTTAGAAATAGGTTTCAGTCTTCCTTTCGCATTGACCCGGCCAGAATTCCCGGGCTCGTAAAAAGGATGAAACCCATGCGTTCAAAGGATTTCGCCTGGAGCCTTATGGCCGCCGCGGCGGCGGCGGGCTCCCTCTCTTTTGCGGAACGCGCGCGTGGCGCCGATTACGATTACGGGCCAGCTCCCGGCTTTGCCTCCGCGCCGCCCCAAGCATTGCCTCAAGATAAGGTTGAATTTGCATCCAATTGGTATATCCGCGGCGACCTCGCCTATGCTGCCGAAACTTATCCCAAACTGTCGTTTGATTCGACTTTCAGTGAACCGCCGCCAATCCTTAACACATTCAGCGCAGGCGCGGGTTTCGGTTACAAGGTCAACAATTGGCTCAGGACGGATCTCGTTCTTGATTACCGCTCGCCGGTTCATGCGGCGGGCATTGGCGGACAGGCCTGCACGCTTGTGCTGCCTGACGCTGCAACGGGGCAGCTGGGATACACGCCTGAAACCTGCGCCGGTCATTTCAACACGGAAATTCACCGCTGGGATTTGCTGGCCAATGGCTATTTTGATCTTGGCACATGGAGCGGTTTCACGCCCTATGTTGGGGCGGGTGCCGGCGTCTCCTGGGCGCGGACGAAGCAGTCCGTCTATTGGACATATGGCGATGATTTGCCTTGCCAGACAAGCTGTGGATTTCCGAGCTCTTCCGGGAACACATATTTTGGATATTTTGACCGCAGCCAGTCCCGGATGGATTATCAATTCGCCTGGGCGGCGATGGCTGGGCTTGCGATCGCGATGACGGAGCACGCGCAGCTCGATGTCGGCTACCGCTTTCTTGATCTTGGAAACGTCAGCGGCCTCTCAGCTGTGACGGGGGCACCCGTGACTCAGAGGGTCTTCGTCAATGAGGTGCGCGCCGGGGTGCGCTATATGATTGATTAGGCCCCGCTCCGCTCCTTCGCGGGAGTGAGCAGGAATGGAAAAATCTTATCGACTTTTGCGAGAGCTGCTTTATGGGATGAATGTAGTGGCGCCCGCCGCATGAACATGTGGGCCAGCGCCGCCCCAAGGGCCGCCCCAAAGCATGTTTTACCGTCCAGATCTGGCTTTTTGGGACAGATGCGCGGCGGCTCGCAAGAGAGGTCCTTCGCCATGCGGCGTTTGATCATCGAGGAGCCCTATTCCAAGGCCGCCGTGCTTAGCAGGCGTCTGGCCGTGTTTGCGCTCGCCGTCACGCTTGTGGCAATGGCAGGGGTTAGGCGCGGAATCGATCTGCTTGCCGTGCTCGGGGGCGCATGGGCCATCGCCTGCGCGGCAATCCTCTCCGCACTTGCGGCTTTTGTGGTGATCTGGCGCAGCGGACGCAAGGGCGCCGGCCAGGCCTTCGCAGGGCTCATTCTTGCACTCTTGCTTTTGGCCTACCCCGGGTACCTCGTAGAAGAAAGCATGCGGCTTCCCCGGCTTCCCGATATTTCAACCGACCTTGCCGATCCGCCGGGTTTTTCCCTGTCGGAAAGGGCGCTGGAAGCCCGCGGCGGCAAAACGCCGCCCAGCATCGCCCTTACATTACGAAAGGTGCAGCTCAAGGCGTTTCCGGAAATTCAACCGATCCTCCTCGATCTCGATGCGCCCGAGGCCTTCGATGCCGCTGTGAAGGCGGTGATGGCAGCCGGCTGGAAGATCGTTGAGCAGCAGCCTCCAGGAGGCCGTTCCGGCCTTGGCCACATTGATGCGATTGCCACCAGCTTCATCCTCGGCTTTCCCTCCGACATCACTCTGAGATTGAGGCCGCTGGCAGGCCAAACGCGAGTCGACATCCGCTCGGTCTCCCGCTTCGGACTCTTTGATTTTGGCGCCAATCCGCGCAATATCTCCAATTTCGAGGCGGCGCTGACAGCTGTCGTCGACAAGAAATGAGTGCGGCGCGCAACGGGCGGGCGAAGAACATGAAGAAGAACATGAGGAGCAAGCTGCCCGCTTAAAATCCCGCCTTAGATGCGGGGCGGTAGACGCTGCCTAGACATGCTGGGCCATCGGTCTCGACAAACCCTTGCTCCACAAGATGTTCGAGATGCGCAAGGACCGAAAGGGCCGCCGCATGAACAAGCGCTGGGTTGAGGTCTTTATAGACGCTGGCGAGGATCGCCCGGATCGTGCTGTCGCCAGCCGTGACGCGAGACAGAATTGCTTTTTCGCGGGCGCGGCGGTGCTGAATGAGGGCGCGCACGTAGCTCTGCGGCTCCTTGACGGGAACGCCATGCCCCGGCCAGTAAATTTCATCGCTGCGGGGTAAAAGCTTTGTGAGAGAAGCCATGTAGTGGCGCATCGCACCATCCGGGGGCAGGACAACCGATGTTGACCAGGCCATCACGTGATCCCCTGAAAACAGTGCGTTTTCTTGCGGCAGCGCAAAAGCTTGATGGTTGGCGGCGTGGCCCGGAGTCTCAATGCAGATCAGAGTAAAATTTTTTGTTTCGATCGCATCGCCTTCTTGCAGGATTGCATCGGGAGCGTAACCGGGATCATTCATGACGCCGGAGGGGCCGCCTGATGGCTGACGCGAAATCTCGTGCGGGGGGCATCCAATGATTTTTGCACCCGTGGCGGCTTTGAGCGCTTTCGCTCCCGCGGCATGATCCTTATGGGTATGGGTGACAAGAATTGTTGTGATAGTCTCGCCGCGCAGGGCTGCTAGCAGCGCGGCGATATGAGCTGGAATGTCTGGGCCTGGATCGATGACCGCCACCTCGCCGGTGCCGATGACATAAGTGCAGGTTCCGGTAAAAGTCATCGGCCCGGCATTGCCTGCAATGAGCCTGCGAACAAGGGGAGAGACGCGAGTGAGTTCTCCTGGCGTTCCGGGAAAGGAACGGTCGAAGGGAACGCCCCCTTCTTTTGTTGCGGTGTCCGTCGCGCCGTTCATATTCTAAAAATAGCATGATTTCCTCGGGCGAGACTCTGCATATTGCCTTTGCGCGCGCCGGAGCTGACGTTTCCCGTGCCGCACGCTTTCGCGGGACTTGATGATTTCGCTTGTGGCGGTTATGGACAACGGCTTGAGACATCGCGCCGCCAGGACGCGATGGAAATCTGGCATCATGCGGGCGTGGCGGAACTGGTAGACGCGCTGGACTCAAAATCCAGTTCTGGTGACAGAGTGTCGGTTCGATTCCGACCGCCCGCACCACTGTTTCAAAATTCCTGACTTGATAAAGTTACGCCCGGATTTCTCCTCCGGTTGATTACTCTCGCGCGTCTCGCTCCTTCTTGCCAATCTCCAGCCTGCTCTCGCCAGACATCAGGCTTAGCCTCTGCCTTGGAATCCTCTACACGCGCTTTAAGCTTGAAAGCTTTGCCATCATAGATAATATTTGTGATTAATTATTATTAAATATTCGCGTACCGTCTTGCGAAAGGGCGACGCTTCTCATTCGCCCAATCATTGCTGCTCCAAAGGCTCAGAGGCAGCCACTTATGGGTGGAGGACTCTCGATGAGAAAAGCGGCCGCGATTTTTGCAATGATTTGGATCATGCTTGCCGCGTCGCTCATGGCAAGCAGTGCGGCGTCCGCCAGCAGTGCCAGATTCATCAAAACCGACAGCACCACGATGGGCAGCTGGAGCGGCATCTACGGAAGCGACGGTTATTTCGTGAGCCAAGACGCCAATTACAAGATCCCGGCTTACGCTCAGGGCAGTCTCAACGGGGGATCCAACTGGACATGGGCGGGTTCCACAAGCAGCCTGCCTGCTTTGCAGAAGCCCGAGAACCCGGGCAGCCGTATTGCCGCCTGCTGGTTTGCTTGGTCAAGTTTCACAATCGATGTCAACCTCACCGATGGCAATCCGCACCAGGTTGCACTCTATGCCCTGGATTGGGATAGCGCCGCGCGCGGCGAGACGATCAATGTGCTCGACGCAACAACAGGAGCACTATTGGACAGCAGGTCTCTGCCTGCGGGAAGCTTCCACAATGGTGAATATCTGGTTTGGGATGTTCAAGGCCATGTCCAGTTCCGGATCAGCGTCACGGCGGGTGCGAACGCAGTGATCAGCGGCATGTTCTTCGATGGTGCGCCCGCCATTCATGGTGCCGCGGTTCAAGGCGGGATACAGGCCGTGCCCATCACTGCATTTCTGAGTTCTTTGGGCATCGTCACGCACATTGATCAAGGCTATCCGGAGAGCAGCTATGAGCCAATGTTCAAATATACGGGGATTCGCAACACCCGCGATGGCGGCAATCCAGGGGATGCCGGCCCGCTTGTGACATTGCACCGGAACACGGGCGTGCTTGTCGATGTTTGCGGCGCGGCCATCAGCAGTGTCATCGGCGATGCACAGACTCTTGCGAACGCCGGGGCGCTGCTGTCGATCGAAGGGCCTAATGAGCCGAACAATTTCCCAATCTTTTACGGGGGGCAGACGTACCCCCCTGGCTCCTGGACTTATGTGGCGTACTATCAGCGTGACCTCTATGCGCAGGTCAAAGCAAATCCGGTGCTAAAGAACTACCCGGTTTTCAACACGACGGAAGGCGGCGCCGAAACCCAAAATGTTGGCCTCCAGTTTCTGACCATTCCCGCTGGCGCGGGAACCGCCATGCCTGCCGGCACGCAATATGCCGACTATGCGAACTTGCACAATTACGTGGAGGGTGTCTGGGGCGTCTTTCAGGACAATCAGGCCTGGAATGCGGCCGATCCAACTCTCAGGTCGATGTGGGATGGCTTGGCTGTCGAGTATGGCGTGACCTGGGCCAATAATTATCCCGGATACACAAACGCTCAGCTTCCATCTGTTCCGAGGGTCACGACGGAAACGGGGTGGGGAACGGTCGGGCCGAAGTCGCTGACCGAGCTGCAGCAAGGCAAGCTGCTCCTGAACGTTTATCTGGCGCAGTTCAAACGCGGCTGGAGCTACACCTTTATTTATCAGATGCGGGACACGGAGGGCGGAGACACGTCGGGCCTTGGCATTTTCCATTCGGATTCGACGCCGAAGCCCGCTGCAACCTATATCCACAATCTGACAGCGATCCTGGCTGATACGAACACGATGGCACCGGGTTCTTTGAACTACTCGATCCCAAACGAAACGGTGACCGTGCATGACCTTCTCCTGCAGAGGAGCGATGGGACATTCTACCTTGTGGTCTGGGACGAGAGGGCGAGCGGTGTCATGGATAATGTCACCGTTAATCTCGGCGGGAGCCATGCGTCGGTGAACGTCTATGATCCGACGAATGGAACCTCGGCTGTCCAGATGCTGAGCAATGTGAGCTCCGTTCCCCTGACGCTGAGCGACCATCCTCTGATCCTGGCAATTTCGAAGACATAGGATAGGCGGAAGGCCCTTCCCGCCGCGGCTTGAAGGGCATTCCGCGAATGCTTTCTTTCATGGTCTGTCTGGAGCGGCCGCCTTCCTGGCCGGAGGCGGTCGTTTTCGCATGAGAAAAACGCTAAGATATATTTTTTCATCACGGGCGTCTCGCCGCGCGTGGGGGACTGCTGAACAACTCTGGAGATCATTGAATGGCGAAACCGACCCAGGCCGATGCTGAAGCCGCCGTTAGGGTGCTGATCGAATGGGCTGGCGATGACCCGAGCCGCGAGGGACTGATCGACACACCGGCACGAGTCGCGCGGTCTTACCGCGAGCTTTTCGCCGGCTACAGTGCTGATCCGCGCGAATATCTGAAGCGTACCTTTGAGGAAGTCGGCGGCTACGACGAATTGGTGGTGTTAAAAGGCATTCGTGTCGTAAGCTTTTGCGAGCATCATATGCTTCCTGTCATCGGACAGGCGCATGTGGGGTATCTGCCGACGAAACGGGTCGTCGGCATTTCCAAGCTTGCACGTGTGGTGCATGGTTTTGCCCGGCGGCTGCAGATCCAGGAGAAGCTGACGGCAGAGATTGCTGCCGCCGTTCAGGATATCCTCGAACCGCAGGGTGTAGGGGTCGTTATTGAAGCTGAGCATAGCTGCATGACCTTGCGCGGTGTCAACACACTGGGTGCCACGCTGACCACGAGCCGCCTGCTTGGTGTGATCCGCGATGATCCCCGCACACGCGAAGAGTTCCTCAGCCTGGCTCGAGGCGCTAGCCAGTGCAGATGATGCCGCTCTTCATCAGACGCTTGGTGTTTGATTTATAACTGCCCGGTCATCATTTCGAGCACGTGGCCATCGGGTGTCCTGAAGTAGATCCTCCGTCCGCCATTCCGGCTATTGAGCATACCATCATCGAGGTTCCAGGGAGCGCTTCCGTAAGAAAGCCCAGCTTCCTGAACGCGCTGGAGAATGGCGCCGAATTCGGTATCAGTGACATGAAAAGCATAATGATGGCTCTGGAAGGAGAGCTGATCCTCGAACAAAAAGATGAGGGTCTCGTTGATGCGCACGGGCGCAAAATGATCGGGCCGCGCGCCGAAGCTGAGGCCAAATATTTGTGCAAAAACGCGCGGACGCTGTCTGGCTGCGGGCAGGCACGATGGTGTGGATCAGGGTGATCGTCATGACAATCTGCAGCTGATTGATTGACACGGGTGCATCATCAATCATGTGCCGCCAGTGGATGATGCATCACATCTTCCTGCGCGATGACTTCGGCTATTTTCGGTTCGCCATTCACGGCGCGGGCAATTGCCAGTTTGGTTGCCTCATAGTTCCAGTCCTGGATTTTTGCATCGTCCTTAGCCTCCCAATGGATAAAGACCCCGATGCATATGAAGAGATTCTCGGCTTCGGCTTGAGGGATGATTCCTGCCCTGACAGAATCCACCACCGCTTTTGCGACCCCGCGTTGAGCAGGGCCGAACATCTGGGTTGCCTGTTTCTCGTTCTTGATCTCGACCTTATTGAACATCACAGTGGGCGGCTTGGCCATCAGATTGGGTGCAACCAGTGCGAGAAGGGCGTTATCGCCGCGCTTTTGATTGGTAAGCGTGCTGCAAAAAGCAATTTCCGCTGGGCTTCCTCTCGGCCCCATGATGAGATCGACATGCGCCAGTTCGTTGCCTTGGCCCACGAGGGCTTCCCCAACGAGAACCCGGTCGATCTTTATTGAACTGTTCATTTTGCTTTCTCCTTTGGGCACTCCCTTTGCTTTAGCCTGTCTATGCAAACAAGAATGCGTTCGCTGATACAGTTAAGGGTGCCCGGCGCTTCCGAAAGGGGACGGCGTGCTTCTACGCCGTCACCATCTTCTCGCACAGCTCGATCACAACAAGTCATCGAGAATGAGTTGTGCCGCCCTGTGTCCCAGGTTTGCCTTCAATGCCGGGCGCTCCCGCCGCTTGAGCGGAACTGCGGAAATCCGGCACGCCGCCAACCGACCGGCCTTCACCTTGTTGTTTTTGAACGGCGGTACTCGGCTCGATATTGCTTCCCGCTGCGGGACCCGACGTGCTGCCCGGCTGTTGCGCAACCGCGACTCCGCCGAAAAAGAGCGAGGTGATGGTGCAAATCGTCAACATTCGGATGGACATCTGATTTCTCCGCTACTGCCGTTTGCTAGAGCATGGCCTGCAAAGTGCTGCCCATTTTCTCCAGAAGATCTCATGCTCGACCGCAACCTTCGGTGCAAACCAGACTCAATAAGGTTATATGCTCTCTTCCAACGTGAGGCCCACATGTTGGTTGCTTTTCTGACTGGCTTTTTGATCGTGCGCCGGTGATCAGGGCCGCCTGAAATGATTACATTTGGCTGCTGATCGAATGAGAAATCTTGGGCGGCACATTCCTGAACGCGAGGCGGACAGCTTAGCCATACTTCCGGATGCGATCACCACTGCCAAAAGATCACCACTGTCAAAAGAGGCCGATATAAGGGATTTCCCAGCGTGTCTTCCCGCGGCACAATAGCCGGGCAGCCAAACGATTTTTGAGATAAGCTGCAAAAGCCCGGCGCAGATTCTTCGCAAACTGAATTAGGCTCCTTGAGCAAGCGAAGGTGAACAGCATGGCATGGCAATCTAGCGTACTCGTGAGCGTCTTTTTCTTTGCCCCGGCACTGGCGGCCTATTGCGCGCCATGCGCGCGAGATGTGCTCGGCGTCGCTCGCACCATCGAGATTGGCACGCAGGGAGGCGTGCAAGTTGGGCTTAAGAGCTATCCCCAAAGCCTGGCGCTTGAGGATCACGAAGTGGTGCTGACCTTCGACGATGGACCGTCCGCGAAGGCCACGCCAAAAATTCTCGATGCCCTCGCGGCGGAGTGCGTGAAGGCGACTTTTTTCCTCATTGGCCGCAACGCTGAGGCTTTACCGTCTTTGGTCAAGCGCGAGGTAGCGGAGGGGCACACCGTCGCCCATCATACATTTTCGCATCCCGCACAGACCTTGCGCCAGATGAGCAAGGAAGCGGCGCAGGCTGAGATCCTCAAGGGTTTTGACGCGGACGATAAGGCAGCCTACGGTACGGCCAGCGGCGCCCCCAGAGTGAGGTTTTTCAGATTTCCGGGCTTTGCCGATACGCCAGAACTCGTCGCTTGGCTATCAGCCCGGAACATCGCGGTTTTCGGCGCCGATCTCTGGGCCTCAGATTGGCTCACGATGACACCCGAAAGCGAGCTTGCCCTGATCCTCTCCCGTCTCGACAAGGAGAAACGCGGGATTTTGCTGCTGCACGACACGAAGGAGCAGACCGCGGACATGCTGCCGGCTCTCTTTCGCGAGCTCAAGCACCGCGGCTACAAAATCGTGGCGCTTGCGCCGGGTAAAAATCTGCCCGAGACGCGGCCCGCGCCCGAAGGATGGACCTCGGAGACGGATAAAATCATTACCGAGGTGTTTGCGAAGGAACGCGCGGCCAAAGCCCGCAGGACGGCTGGGGAAGGGCTGCCGATGGCGCCATCTGGAAATTTGCCTGGCGCCCCGCCCGGGCCCGGAGAGCCGCGAGCAAATCCAAGCCCACAAACGCAAAAGTAATCAACGCAACTGAAGCAATGGTGCGGCCAAGAGGACTCGAACCTCCACTGGTCTCCCAACTAGCACCTCAAGCTAGCGCGTCTACCAATTCCGCCATGGCCGCGATGGTTCGCCAATGAAGCGCGAGAGCGCCGCATGGGCAGGGGGCTCGTCTAACAAATCGGCGCCGCAGTGGCAAGGCCATGTGCGGTTCCTAACTGGGGAGGGCGGAGAAAGATGCGCTTTTGGCCGCGGCGGGCTATTATGCGGCCATGCGGCTTGAAAAGATGGCGCCCATGCTGCCCCGTGATACCTCGCTGGTTGAATGGCGGGTTGAGAAGGGGCTCGTGCCTTATGAGGAGGCCGTGGCCTTCATGGAGGCCCGCGCCGATGCGATTGCCGCCGGTGCGGAGGCGGAGCTCGTCTGGCTCCTCGAACATCCGCCGCTTTATACGGCTGGCACATCGGCGCGCGAGGCGGATCTCCTGGAGCCGCGTTTTCCGGTGCACAAAAGCGGCCGCGGCGGCCAATTCACCTATCACGGGCCCGGCCAGCGCGTTGCCTATGTCATGCTTGATCTTAACCGCCGGACTCCCGATCTGCGGGCTTTCGTCCGGGCGCTCGAATCCTGGCTCATTGCGGCGCTGGCGGCGTTCCAGATCATGGGCGAGCGGCGAAGCGGTCGCATTGGGGTCTGGGTCGTCCGCCCCGATAAACCGCGCGGCGCGGGCGGCGAGATGGCCGAAGACAAGATCGCGGCGATCGGGATCAGGGTCCGCCGCTGGGTCTCCTTTCATGGCGTTGCGCTCAACATCGCGCCGGATCTCACCCATTTTGGAGGCATCGTGCCTTGCGGGATCGCGGCCGCCCGCTATGGGGTGACGAGCTTCCGGGATCTCGGTATCATGGCTGAAATGGCCGAGGCCGATGCGGTGCTCCGCCAAACGTTCGAGCCGATTTTCGGCAGGACAGTCCTGGCTTAAGTCCAGCTTTCCAGATTGGCCGGGACAAACGGCCCCTCACTCCCGGCCGCCTGGCTCGATGATAAGGCCGAGCGGATAACCTTGAAAGGCCTTGTCAACGGCAAGAACGACATGGCCGTGGAATTTTTCGATGCCCAGCTCTCCACGGCTCATATAGTCGCTCAGTTCATTGTAATGGTCGATATCGCGGCAAAGAACCCGCATGAGGTAATCGATCCGGCCGCCGATTTTGTAGCACTCCAGCACTTCGTCCCGTTTGCGAATCGCGGCGAGAAACCGCTCGAAATCGGCTTCGCGGTGGTTTTCCAGGATGACCTCCACGAGAAGCATCACCGTACTGGATATCTTTGAAAGATCGAACTCTGCGATGTAGCGCTTGATGAGGCCCCGTTTCTCAAGCGATTTGACGCGCTCCAGGCAGGCGCTCGGTGACAGATGCACCGCCTCTGCAAGATGGACATTGCTGATCCGCGCGTCGAGCTGCAGCCGGTTCATGATTTTGAAGTCCATTTCGTCGATCATATGCCGCGGCGCCATCGGTCTCTCGCTTGTAATGTCAACACGAATTTTTGAACGATTCGGCATCAAAACGGGCAGGCGCATTTTCGTGCGCAAACAGGGACTTGCCGCGGATATTCTGCGGCAAAACGGCCAATTTCCGGGCCAAAGGCGCCGGGTTTCGTGAGATAAATATTATCTACGAAGGAGCATTGAGAGGAGGCCGCCATGTTATTGCAAAGCTCGATGACCTCGCAGGGCATCATGGCCCGGGAAGCCCGCTTTGGCGCCAAGAACTATGCGCCATTCCCGGTCGTCTTGGTGAGAGGCAGCGGCGCCTATCTCTTCGATGCAAGCGGCAAGCGTTACATTGATATGATGTCCGCTTATTCGGCGGCGAATTTTGGCCACCTCCATCCGCGTCTCGTTCGTGCAATGAAGCATCAGCTCGACCGCTTGGATATCATCTCGCGCGCCTATTATTCGGACAATCTCGGGCTCTTGTGTGAGAGGCTTGCGGGTCTGACCGGGCTCGATGTCTGCCTTCCCATGAACACAGGGGCGGAGGGGGTGGAGACCGCGATCAAGGCCGCGCGCCGTTATGGATACGGCCGGCTCTCCATCCCAGATGGCCAGGCGGAAATCATCGTCGCCAAAGGCAATTTCCATGGCCGTACCACGACCATTGTGGGCTTCTCGAGTGAGTCTTCGTACCGGCGCGGCTTCGGGCCATTTGCGCCAGGCTTCATTGCGGTGCCCTTTGGGGACGCCGCGGCTGTCGAGGCAGCGATTGGGCCGTGCACAGCGGCTGTGCTCATCGAACCCGTTCAGGGGGAGGCGGGAATTATCGTACCCCCCGAGGGATATCTCGCAAGCCTCCGGCAGATCTGCGACCGTCATGGGATATTGCTGATTTTCGACGAGGTCCAGTCGGGTTTCGGGCGGACCGGCCGGAACTTCTGTTTCGAGCATGAGGATGCAAGGCCGGATGGTTTGATCTTGGGCAAGGCGCTTGGCGGGGGGCTCATCCCCGTTTCCGCCTTCGTTGCGCGGCGCGCCGTCATGGACGTTTTCGAGCCCGGCAGTCATGGCTCGACCTTTGGAGGCAATCCGCTTGCCATGGCGGTCGCATGCGAGGCGATCCAGGTTCTCCAGGACGAGGATCTCGCCCTTCGCAGTCACGTGCTGGGAAAAACTCTCCTTGGGGCGCTTTCTGATATCAGCCACCCAGCCATCGTCGAGATTCGCGGCAAAGGGCTTTGGGCCGGAGTTGAACTCGACCCCGCCCGTGCCAAAGCAAAAGATGTCTGTCTTGCGATGATGCGGCGCGGAGTTCTAACCAAAGAGACGCATGAGACGGTGATTCGCTTCGCGCCGCCGCTTGTGATCGACGAAGCAGACCTTCTGAGTGCGGTCGAGGTGTTCCACGACGCTCTGGAAGAAACCGCCACTTCTCATGCCATGAGCTGCGCGGATTGACGGCAGCGCTTCCCGGCACCGTGGCCGGCCGTGCTGTTTGCCGGTATAGTTTCTTGACAAACGGCCCGTGATTCGTATGGTCGCGGCCTGCCCAACATCCCAGGCTTGGCCCGGGCCCTGTGCCTTGCGCCGCTTTGACTTGTCCACGCTGAAGGAATGAAGAAATGGCCAAGGCCGCAATGATCAAGATCAAGCTTTTGTCCACAGCGGACACAGGCTACTTCTATGTGACCAAGAAAAACGCCCGCACGAAGACGGAAAAGCTGGTGTTCAAGAAATATGATCCGGTCGCGCGCAAGCACGTCGAGTTCAAGGAAACCAAGATCAAGTAGCACGCTCGCGAAGCTTACAGCATTACGGGAAAGTCAATGCCGGGAGATGCACGAGAGGTATGGCTCTCCGGCCGTCAGCCCCTGTAGGTCAGTATCCTTCCCCAGCTGCTCTTCATACCCCAGATACCCGAACGCAGGCATTCGAGCTGCACGATCTGGCTGTGATCGACGAAGAGGTTGACCTCGGCGCCATAGTTCTTGACATACCACTCGAACACGGGGGGATCGGCAGCCTCGAACATGACATTTTGAATGCCGACCGCCCCGATGATCTGCGAGGCGACGTCCGTTCGCCATTTCTCGACATTCTCGGTGATGCCTTCCGATTCGATCATGATGATGTGGGCACCGGCATCAAGACAGGTCTTGGCGCGCTTGATGACCCACTGAGCGTCGCGGGTCCCTTCGGCGGCGAGTTCGGCTGCTGGTGTGGCGCCGCCCGCGCCAAATTGAATGCCGAGTTCCGGCTTTGCCTTGAGGCCCATTTTTGCCACCTTGCCGACAAGCCGCAGCAGGTCGTCTTCCGGAAGGCTGATGAACCCAGTCGAAAGTTCAATGACGTCGAAGCCAAGGGCCTGGCACTCGGCAAGATAGTTTTCCACGGCCTTCGCGCCATAGCGCAGCACATATTCGATCCAGCCTCCGGTCGATACATAAGTGCCGTACTGGTGGGCGAGATCGATGATCTCCCTGACTTTGTTTCGCGGCATGAGCGCGAAGGACCCTCCGGCAAATTTCAGCCCATCGATGTAAGGGTGCATCGTTTCGAGAATGTCCTCGAGATAACGCCGCCCCATGACGGCGTAATAGGGGCCGCGGATTTCGGTCACTCCCTGTGACCGGGGTTTGGTTGAACGGACGTTCATGGGAATGGACGAAAAGGCTCTTTCGCTCATCTCAATTCTCCGGTTGATTGGACGCTCGGTATCCGGCCCAAAAGCGCCGTCAGTTGCTTCACTGTGAGTTCGTTAAGATGTGCGACGGCATCGATGATGGCGTCGAGGATGGCGGGTGGCGCAAAGGGCATGGCCAGGCTGCGGAACTTGTGAGCAACGCCGTCCCAGCTCATGGGGCGGGTATGGAACCCTTCATAGCCGTGCTTCTCGATTTCGAAGCGCTCGCCGCTTTGTAAGGTGATCGCCACGCGGCAAGCCAGCTGGGCGGGAAACCGCGCAGAATATTCCGCCGCCGGCTTAATGGTCACACGGCGGAGAAGATCCTGAACATCCTTCGCGGCGATGCGCTCAGGCTCATATTGGGCTGGGAGCAATTGCCCGTCACAAAGCGCCACAGCAACCATATAGGGCAGGCTATGATCGGCCTGCTCCTTTGTAATAACACTGGTCTTGTCGCCCTCTTCGCCGCCGCCAATGATGTGATAAGCAACATCAAAGATATCGATATCAACCTGGGAGATTTCTTGGCTTTTCAAACCATGCTGCTGGCGCAGATCAAGCGCGCCCTCGATCGCTGACTGAGAATGGATCTCCGCATTGTACTTCTTGACAATGGTACGGCTGACGCGTTCCAGATCTTCCTTTTGCCAATCAATGGTGAAGGGCCCGCTGATGGTTTCCTTGAACCCTTTGTTACCTTCGAACACCTCGGGCGGCCCCGTTATGCCGTGCATGGCCAAGAATGCGGCATGGGTGCCGATGAAGGCCGTATTCGGGTAAGCGAGGCCTTTCCAGTGTGATAAGGCCCCTGTGCGCGTCACACGCAAGGCGGCATTTCCAACTCCGCTGAGTGCAATAGCATTTGAGGTTTTCTGCCGATCAAGGCCAAGGGCTTTTGCGGCGCCGGCCCCTACGGCATAAGCGCCTTGCGTGGTATGATCGAAACCGCGGTCGCGGACGGGAGCAACATCGCTCAGTCTCGCATGGACCTGATAGGCGACCGCAAGCGCGGTCAGAAAATCTTCGCCGCTTCGATCAGCGTATTCCGCACAGGCAAGCACCGGCGCAAGATTGTCACTCGGGTGACAGGTCTCGCCCTTTGCAAGATAGCTGTCCATGAAATCGAGGTAGCGGACGAGGGCGCCGTTGAAAAAGGCCGCCCGGTCCGGCGCGCTCTTGCCTGCCCCAATGAGGGTGCAGAGGGGATTGCCGCCGAACTCGCCGGTCTGCGCGCGAACGGCATTGATTGGCCCGGCATCGAGCGCTCCCAGCGCGCACCCCAGGCTGTCGAGCACCCGGATCTTCAGTTGCTCCCGGGCTTCTGCTGAGATGTCCCCGTACCGCGCGCCCGTTACGAAAGCCGAAAGCTGGTCAACTTCGGTCATCTCGCAGCCTCTTATGGTCCAGCTGTACGGTCCCCCGAGCAAACGCGCGGCCGGCTCATTCGATCGGTCACGAATTCGCGATCGCTCGATTATTTCGGCTGGATGCCGCCTTTACATCTTGGCGGTTCGGAGAAAGACGAGCGCGTGCGCTTCAGGAAGCGCTTCAGCCTAAGCGTTTTTCGAGTTCCGCCAGATAGGCGCTCCGCGCCTCCGGCAGGGCTTCGCCGCGCGGCCCGAAGAGACGGCGAAGCAAAAAAAAGCCGGTCAGCCTGAAGCCATCTCTGATCTCGGCAGGACCCGGGTCCTTCGCAGCCCGGTCCCTTAGAAAAGCTGGGAGTGGCAGAAGCCGTGCTTTATAGGGTTCTCCCGCTGCCTTCGAGACAGCGCGTCCGGACTTTGGCGACACATAAATGAGATCCTCGCTGGTGCCTGTGGCGGCACAACTCTCAAGATCAAGGCCAAAACCCATTTGGGACAGAATCTCGGCCTCGAAGCGCACGAGAAGGAGAGGCAAGATCTCGGGCCTCTCAATACTGCCTGCGATTTGTAGCGCCGCCTCATAAAGCTTGGGATGCGGATCGCGTTCGGCGGCAAGGCGCAATAACGCCGCGACAAGACAGACAGCATGAAGAGCTTCCGCGCTTGCCATCAGGCGGGCGGTGCGCAATTTCATGGGCTCAATCGAAAATGTGCCGAGATGTTCCTCGATCCGCGCCCGCCACACGAATTCGGCATGATTGCCGGGTTGCAGCATTGGCTGCATGCGCTTGGAACGGCCGCCCCTGACAAGCCCGAAATGGCGGCCATGCGCGCGGGTCATCGCCTCGACAATAACGCTTGTCTCTCCGTGCTTCCTTGTGCCGAGGATAAGGCCGTCATCCCGCCATTCCATACTGGGTGTGTTCCGCGGTTAAGGCTCAGCAATATTGAACACTATAAGGAAGGCTTAATGATATATTAGCGAATTTCATATTAGCGAACTTCAAGAAGTGCTCTCCAAATTCACCTCTGAACATCCGTAATCTTCCCGATTTCCTTCTGCACGTCGTAATTGGCCAAAACGGAACTGACGAGACAATCTGCGAAGCTGGCAGAACGTGCACAGCCGCCAAGGGCGGAATGGATACTCGCCGCAACCGTTGCTCCGCATATGTTTATGTCCCCGAAGTTCATGGTTCCGCCTAGCCAGGCCGGGGGCCGGTTGATGGTCAGTTTGCAAGGTGAGGTGAATGTCCAAGCGTAATTTTTATTGTTCAAACAGCTTTGAGCGTTGCCATTATTTTTTGGGGCTGAAAAGCTTTCGAGGGCTGCGGTGACACGTTCCGCCACTTGCTGCTCGGTTAAAATCTCGTTTTTTAATTTTTGAGGAGACACGCAGTCCACGACCGCGCTTACAAACTCTTCAGCCATTACCTTGCGGACAGTTTGTATTGCGGCAGACTGCTGAACTTGCTCATAATCATTGGTAGCCAAAATCGGATCGCGCGCTTCTCTCTGAGAAAAGACACGCAAAGCAAGAAAAACAACAAGTGATGAAGCCAGGCCCAGTCCTGCAATTATGAAAAGGAACCCGGAACCCGATCCTGTTTTGTCAGCCATCCGCCCGCCCCCCGGTTTTGCTCAGAAAACCTTTCGTCCTCGCGTGATTAGATAAACTCCCGCTCGATCAGTTCCAGCGTCTGCCTATCGGACACGGCGGCGGCCAGCTGAGTCTCAAGGGATGAGCACGGTCGCGCCTGTCGTCTTGCGCTCTTCGAGCGCATGATGAACATTGACCACATCATCGAGCGGTACCTTCCAATGCAGAGGAATTTTCACCGCACCGCTTGAGATAGCGCGGAAAAGATCGCGCGCCATTTTGACCAGATCCTCGCGCTTTTCCGAATAAGTATGAAGCGAAGGGCGGGTCGCGAAGAGAGAGCCCTTGGCTGAGAGGAGCCCGATGTTGAACGCTTCGATCTGCCCGGAGGCGGAGCCGAAGCTAACAAACATGCCAAGGGGGCGGATGCAGTCGAGCGAGGCCGGGAAGGTTGCCTTGCCAACGCCATCGTAAACCACATCACAGAGTTTCCCCTTGGTGATTTGCTTCACCCGGGCGGCAAAATCCTCCTCACGATAGAGGATCACATGTTTGGCGCCCGCCTTCTTGGCGAGCTTGGCCTTTTCGGGCGAGCCAACCGTTCCGATGACAGTGGCGCCGAGCGCTTTGGCCCATTGGCAGAGGATAAGGCCGACGCCGCCCGCTGCTGCGTGAATGAGGATTGTGTCGCCCTCCTTCACCCTAAAAGTCCGGCGCAGCAGATATTGGGCGGTGAGACCCTTCAGCATGATCGCGGCGGCGGCCTCATAGGAAATCGCTTTTGGCAATTTGACGAGCCGGTCTGCCGGGATCACGCGTTCTGCGGCATAAGCGCCGAGCGTCGTGACATAGGCAACGCGGTCACCCAGCTTGAAATCCGTCACGCCCTCGCCAAGGCCGATAACCTCCCCGGCCCCTTCATTACCCGGCGTGAAAGGAAGCGAGGGAGCGGCATAAGCCCCGCTGCGGAAGTAGGTGTCGATGAAATTGACGCCAATCGCATGCTGGCGGATATGCACCTGGCCGCGAGCCGGGGAGGGCGTTTCGATATCTTCGAGCCGCATGACCTCTGGTTCGCCAGTTTCTTCTACGCGGACAATCTTGGCCATGGCAGTTTAGATCCTTTCCTCCGCCGCTGCCGGATTGGTACGCTCCGTGGCGGAGTTATGGGCATATGTTTTCCAAGCTGGCTCGTAAGATTCATCCGCCTGATCGCCCCACGTCACCCACTCGGGACGGACTCCGCGGCCGAACAGTTCCAGATAGGGGCCAGGCGAACAGGATTCAATGAGCCGGTATTGCTCGTCGGGCTTGCGCGAATGCTCGCGTTTGCGAGTCGCTAGATAATTGACCTGGGTTCGTCCGGGCGGCAGCGTCCGGGCATTTTTCCCCCTTGTTCCGAACAGGATCAATTCGGTGACATTGCGAAAATAAAAGCCGACGCCGCGGCCATCCGAGCCGCCATCCTTGCGGACCTTGTGCCAGACTATGTTCGCCTTATAGGTAAAGCCCCATGCGGCCATGACGGCGAGCCCATCGGGCAAAAGCGCATTGGGACACCACAAATAAAGATGTGCGGCGGGCTCCGCGATCTGGCCCACCGGCAGTTCGCAGATGTCACCGAGGGTCATGGTGGCATAGCGGGACAAGCGGCGGTGCTCGGGCGCGACTTTCCCCGTCTTGTTTTGAAACCGCCACGGCGGGTCGGCCAAGACGGTCTTAAATCGTCTCCCCTTCATGCTCTCCAGGAGGTCCAAGGAGGGGCTAGAATTCCTGGCGATGGCCGCCACGGGGCTACCCAATTGAATGGTCATGGGATTAAGCTGATTCGCTGGTATTATAGCCATATTACAACAAGGACGTACCTCCTATTGAGCAAGAGAGGTTCGTATTCGGAATATTTGGACACCGCCAAAGGCTTTCGCCAAGCTGACGAGGAATTACGCGCCGCCTTCGGCCAGCATGGCGGCGATCTCGGCTTCGCACACAAGCACGCCTTCGACGAAGGCGCGGCCCTGGTACCACCACATGGTACGGCGGCGGTTGGTCTTGGTCATGTGGAACTCGACGCGGTCGCCCGGCAGGACCGGCTTGCGGAATTTGGCCTTGTCGATGCTCATGAAATAAACGAGTGGAGGCTTCTGGCCCTGCAAATGTGCATTGACACATAAAACCCCGGCGGTTTGCGCCATGCCTTCGATCAGAAGAACGCCGGGCATGACCGGCCGCTCGGGGAAATGGCCCTGAAATTGCGGCTCATTGATGCTGACATTCTTTATGCCAATGCCGAATTCGTCACCGCGCGCTTCAATCACACGGTCGACCATGAGAAACGGATAGCGATGGGGCAGGGATTTCAGCAAGCGCAGAATGTCGAATGTCTCGATCGTCGCGGGCTCCGCCTCGCTCATAATTGGAGTCCTCCCGGGAGCAGGCCGGAGGAGATCCGGCCAGATGTGTTAAGATCACCAGGCATGTTAAGATCAAGTGGCAAGGATGGTGAAATCCGCGTGCCGCGCGCTAGCCGCCAATCCAGCCTTTGCCGGAATGACACAATAACGTCCGATTGCCACGTTTTCTGCGATCCATGTGAGATTGCCGATTCGTGTTTTTTCTCCGATGACAGTGTCGCCCGCAGCGCCGCGATCGATCGTGGAATTGGCGCCGACTTCAACGCCGTCCTGAATGATGACCCGGCCAATCCCTAGCACCCGGGGGAGATGCTGAGCGGGAGGATGACGGAAATCAATGCCGGGCTGACCGATACGCGATCCCGCATGCACAACAACTCTGTCGCCGATCAGGGCGTGGCTGATTGTGACCTGCGGACCAATCAGACAATCGCGGCCGATGCGGACGTCAGAGCCGATTACGCTGTTCGCACCAATGATCGAGCCGAGGCCGATTTCGGCGCGCGGACCAATGACGGCGCCAGGATCGACAATGACGCCCTGTTCGAGCCGTGCTTCGGGATGAACTGAGGCACCCGGGCTAATTCCCGCTGTCCCCAGCAGGGACTTCGCTGGGACCGCGTCAGGGAACATCCTTTGCAAGGCGAGCGCGAAGCCCCGATAGGGCTCGTCGAGCACAAGCGCCAAAGTTGCCTTTGAAAGACGCGGCGCGTCATCCGGTGCCACAAAGCAGGCGGTGGCGCGGCTTGTTTCCAGAAGCGAAACATTGTCAGGAGAGTCCAAAAAGGTGAGTTCGCCAGGCCCTGCCTCGCCGAGAGGCGCAACTGCGTCAACGGCGGCAGATAAGTCCGCGCCCTCAACGACTGCCGCACCGGTGCAAGCGACGATATCCGCAAGTGAAGTGCGCGCGGCGGCCCGGAAAAAAATTGGTTCGCTCATGGGAGCACTCTACAAGGGCCGTCTTCCAAGAAAGACCATCAAGGGCTTCGAATCAAAACACAGATGGTACCGACCTTTTTACGTTTGCCGCACGATTTTGTCATCCTCAAGAGAGGAATACGCGCAAGGATCGAGGGTTGGCCAGAGAGAATTGCAGGTCTGCGCCGCGGGCCCTGATCTTGCGGCACGTGCGGCGCAGATCGCAAATCCTGTTTAGAAGGTGGTGCCGCCGGTGAAGCGGAAGAACTCGGTCACGTCGAATTGACTCTTGGTGATTGCTTTAGCGAAGTCGAATCTTATCGGGCCAAGCGGCGAAGCCCAGATGATTGAGGCGCCCGCGGAGGTGCGGATTAAGTTCGAGTGGTCGGCGCCAACGAAGATACAATTGCTTTGCGTGTACGGAAAGATGAATGGCCCGCCCGAGCAGACCCCGGTGGGGCTGAAATTGGTGCGGCCGTTAAACCCGAACAAATTTCCGGCATCGGCGAAGACGGCGCCCTTGAGGCCGAGATCCCTTGGCATGCCCCAGATTGGGAACTGGGCCTCCAGGCTGGCGCCGTAATATGTGGTTCCGCCAAGCGGATTGCCCTCTGGATCGCCGGAACCTATATCGCGCGGCCCGATGCCGGCGGGGGCAAAGCCGCGGACGAGGCTTGGACCCAAGTTGAAATTGTCGATGATGCGCAATTGGCTGTTGCCCCAGGCTGCCAAATTGCCGCCTTGCAGATGGACGATCCCGACGATTTGATCGTACAGCTCGTGATAGTAACGGAGATCGCCGGTGGTCCGGACGAAACGTTCGTCGCCTCCCGCCCCCGCGACGTCCTGCCGGAGCTCGGCGAAAATACCGCCCGTCGGATTCCGGTTGTTGTCGAGTGAGTTATAACCAAGGGTATAGCCAAACATCGACGTGACGAACGGGCCTTGCGCCTCCTTGAGAGCCAATGAGGCCTCACCGTTCGTCACGCAATTGTAGAAGATACTTGGCTGGGGTCCGGCCGGAAATAATATTGTCGGTGTTATTCCGAAAATAGGAGAATTACAATCATTATAAGGCTGCGACGGATTGTTTGGAATAGAAATATCCGTCCGATAGATCGAGTAGCGGGGCGAAAAGGTCAGTTCTTCCGTGATTGGCAGACCAAGGCGGAGCGTGGCGCCAATCGAGGAGTTGCCGTAGAAAGAATAAATCCAGGGATCAGTCTTCTTGGCGTAAACATCAAATCCCGCAGCAATGCGCTCGCCAAGGAAGTAAGGTTCGGTGAAAGTCAGATCGACGCCACGGCTATATTGCCCTTCCGAGACGGCGAGTTTCACATACTGGCCGCGCCCCATGAAATTGGTTTCGGTCACCGACACATCGGCGATGAAGCCGTCCGTGGTCGAATAGCCGCCCGATAGCGACAATGAGCCCGTTGGCTGATCCTCGACTTCGACGACCACGATCACCCTGTCTGGCGTTGATCCTGGTTCGTTGGTAATCTTTACTTTTTTGAAGAAGCCAAGGTTGTTGAGCCGCCGCTCTGCCCGGTCGATCAGCACGCGATTATAGGCGTCACCCTCGCCAATTTCAAATTCGCGCCGGATCACATAGTCCCGGGTTCGCGTGTTCCCCCTTATGTCGATGCGCTCGATATAGACGCGCGGCCCTTCGTCGAGGACGAAGGCAATCGTCACTATACGGGTTGCAGGATCACGATCGCCGCGCGGGCGCACTTGCGTGAAAGGATAGCCGTGCTTGCCGACCTCCTTGGTGATGGCCTCGACGCTCTTTTGGACCATGTCGCCATTGTAGATTTGGCCAGGGGAGAGACGCACGAGAGGAAGCAGAGAAGCACCGTCGATGTCGGGCAGATGCGACTCCACATTGACGGAGCCGACCGTATATTGAACTCCTTCTTCAACCGTAATCGTGATAATATAGCCGCCTTTTTCCGCATTGAATTGGGCGTCGGAGCCGACAACGCGGAAATCGGCATAGCCGTTCTTGAGATAGAACCTCCGGATGCGTTCGAGATCGGCGGCGATCCTGTCTGGGTCGTAAACGTCCGAAGTCTTGAAGAAAGAGAAGAAATTCATCTCCGTCGTCTCCATGAGGTCACGGAGCTTGGCGGAAGAATAGACGTGATTGCCGACGAAATTGATTTCCTTGACTCCGGTCTTTTCGCCTTCATCGATGGTAAAGACGACGTCAACCTGGCCATTTGGCAGATCGACTGTGCGAGCCGTGACGGAGGCCGCCGCATGGCCGGAACGGCGATAAATGTCCTTGATACGCTCGATGTCGGCATCGACCATGGCCTTGCTATAGGGGCCGTGCGATTTCGACTGGATTTCGGCCGTCAGTGTTTCTGATTTGACCTTGCTGTTGCCTTCGAAGACGACCCGGTTGATAACCCTGTTCTCGGTGACGGTGATGACGATGCGGCCATCGGTCCGGCTCACCTGGATGTCCGAAAAAAGGCCTGTGGCGTAGAGGTCTTTGACGCCCTTGTTGATGTCGGCTTGACTGGTTCCTTTGAAATAACCCTCGATCGTTTCGGTATCGACGCGCTTGTTACCCTGGACGATAACGTTCTCCGCAAAAGCCGCGATTGTACTCCCGGCCAGCCAAGCCAACGCCAAGATTGAAGCCGCAAGCCGACTCCGGAACATACGCAAAACTCGCATCTAAGACCGGCCCCCATTTGCCTAATGCTGAGATGACATCAGCTGGCGATAACTGATATATTTAATTTATGTTACCGGATTATTTTCTGCGGATTATCTTGCCGGAATCGTCAAGGCCCCTCTCCACTATCCGCCAACGCTTGTGTTTATAGACTTCGCGGTGTCCCGCAAACCAAGATTCGTTGCATTTTAGCGTTTTCGCAGGGGCGTGGCAGGCGAGACACGCATTGCAGTGAGCAAACCGTTAACCAACAAGGTTAACCGCTTGTCTTCATTCGGCGAGCGCCGCAGCAACGGCATCCGCTTTCAGGCCTCGGGGCACGCGCGAGTTCAGGGCGGCGGCTGTAGCGGTCAACCCCAATGCATCAACTGACGCGTGAGGCGGAGGACATCATTGTAGGTGGCGAAGATCATCAAGCTCGTGACCAGCATGAGCCCGACCTTGAAACCGAACTGCTGCGCTTTGTCGTTCATGGCTTTGCCGCGTATCACCTCCACCGTGTAGTAGAAAAGATGACCGCCATCGAGAAGCGGGATGGGAAACAGGTTCAGCATCCCGACTGAAATCGACAGAATTGCGGCAAGGTTGAGCAAAGCTCCAAAACCGATCTTGGCCATCGCCCCGGAAACTTCGGCGATCCGGATCGGTCCCGACAGTTGATCGGTGGTTTCTGTCCCGGCGATCAAGCCTTTGATATAACCGCCAGTCCGCGCGACAACATACCAAGTCTCCGAGCAGGCGAGTTTGAATGAATCGGCAAAACCATAATGCTGGACATGCCAATTCTCCGGCTTGCCCTTGGATTGGACGCCAAGAACCCCGACCCTTGTGGTACCGAACGCGGTCGCGACATCACGCCGTTGCGGGGTCGCGACGAGATCCATCAGTTTGCCGCCGCGATTGATAGTGAAAACCAGCGCTGTGTCGCTGTCGGTCTGAACGATACGCTGCATTTCCTCGAAACTGCCGACCTTGTTGCCATCGATCGACACAATCAAGTCGCCGGGCTTGAATCCGGCTGCCTCGGCGGCGCTGCCCGCAGTCACGGCATCGACGGCCGGCAAGAGAATGGCGCGTCCCTCCACATAAAAGATGCCGGTAAAAATGACGATTGCGAGGATAAAATTGGCGATCGGGCCCGCGGCAACGATCGCTGCCCGCTTCCAGACGTTTTGCGCAATGAAACTGACCGCCCGCTCTTGCGGTGACATGGCCGCCACTGCGGCGGCATCCGTCATCGAGGCGCCATTGGCATCACCATGGAATTTGACATAGCCGCCGAGAGGCAAGGCTGCCAACCGCCAATGCGTTCCATGACGGTCGTTGAAACCGAAGATTTCGGGCCCGAAGCCAAGCGAGAAAGCGTCGACTTTGACCCCGCACCAGCGGCCGATCAAAAAGTGTCCAAGCTCGTGGAAGAAAACGACTAGGCTCAGGACGAAAAGGAAAGGTATTACATATCCAATGAGCGCCCAAGCATACGTGAGAATTGACATTTGATCTCCTGGCCGACCTTCACAGCGCTTACGGGATAACCGGCGCCGTGACCAACAAACGGAAGGCCAGGAAGTTCCTTCCCTGGCCGCAGGCCCGCCAAGCGGACCCGCACCCAACCCATTTAGGCAAGAAAAACGCCAATCTAGGAAGAATGCCAGCCCTCCAAATCGGGCCCCGCCGAACGGAGGCGTTCATCGTTACAATTCTTAACGTCAAAAGGACTTTTTGCATAGTCTTCATATTGTCTGGAGGAGACGATTTTGTATTGATTTGATCCTTAAATTTTGTCCATCTTTAAGAAGAAGGCGTTCTTTAAGAGAAGACGCAATTTTGGAAGGAAGAGCCTGATTTTGCACGCATTTAATTTTGCGGGCGGGTCATGATTTCAATACGCCTCAACCCGTGAAGCGGCCCGGCCGGTGAGTTCCGAGCGCAGCCTCTCGCGCACCGCGCGATCCATTGCAAGCGCGTCGGCAACCGTTTCCGGCTCATGAGCAAAGCCTTCGGCAAGTGCTGAATTGCAGGCCTCCTCAACGAGACGGGCAATCCGGTGGAACGGGATCCTTCCGTCCAAAAAAGCCTGAACCGCGATTTCATTTGCGGCGTTCAGGATGGTTGGCAATCCGCTTCCGGCGCGCAAGGCGTCGAATGCGATGCGCAATGCGGGAAAGCGCTCGAAGTCCGGACGCTCGAAAGTGAGCTGTCCTGCGGCGGCCAGGTCGAGCCTGCGCGCGGCTGTCACGCTCCGCGCCGGATAGGAAAGGCAGTGGGCAATTGGGACTTTCATATCGGGCGCCGCAAGCCCGGCAGTCACCGAGCCGTCTGTGAAGGCGACAAGACCATGAACCAGCGACTGGGCATGAACAATGACATCGAGCTTCGAAGCCTCGATTCCGAAA
>Ga0209061_1001212_pt1 | contig 45662 bp, 37 predicted proteins | sample Coa_R1_10_FD_187157 | JGI IMG/M metagenome (GOLD analysis project Ga0209061, IMG submission 187157) | Surface soil microbial communities from Centralia Pennsylvania, which are recovering from an underground coalmine fire - Coalmine... | ecosystem: Environmental > Terrestrial > Soil >...
GGGGATGTGCCCCGCTTGCACTCTTCTTATGCGCCGCCGCAGGCGGCGTGCATAAAAATGAAAGAGGTATTATTTTATGCCTGGACATACATCAAATCCAATTCGTACCGTCGGCGTACTGACCGGAGGCGGCGACGTTCCGGGACTCAACGCCGCGATCAAAGCTCTGGCCTATCGAGCGGAGCCGATAGGCATCCATATTATCGGCCTGCGCTCAGGATGGGCGGGCATCACCTTTATCGACAGGAGCCGTGACCGCGATTCCCTCATCTTCCGCCAGGAGGAACCTGCTACCTGGCAGGAGGGCATCTGGATGCCCCTGAATCGCCTCAATACGCGCACCATTGACCGGCAGGGCGGCACCGTCCTGCAATCTTCACGCACCAATCCTGCCAACGTCAAAGTCAGCGAACTCCCGCCGCACCTGGCAGTTCATGGGGCTGGTCGTGCGCCCGACGACAGGGTTGACCTCACCGATGAAGTGCTCGCCAATATCAGTTATCTGGGGCTGGACGGCCTTGTCGTCATCGGCGGAGACGACACGTTAAGCTACGGCGCGGCGCTGGCGGCGAGAGGCGTACCGGTCTGGGGAATTCCTAAAACGATGGACAACGACGTACCCGGCACCGAGTACTGCATCGGCTTCCAGACGGCAATCAACCGCGCGGCGGAGTTCATATCGCGCATTCGCTCCACCGCCGGATCGCATAGTGAAACCGTCCTGTTCCGTATGTTTGGCCGCGATGCCGGCTTCACAGCGCTGGAAACGGCGATTGTCACCTGGACGGATCGCCTGCTGATCCCGGAGGTAGCCGTCAATATAGATCGCCTTGCCGACCTGATCGCCCAGGATCGCAAGAACCCGGAGAACTATTCAACCGTTGTGCTCTCCGAGGGGGCGAATCTGGGCATGCCCGTGCCGGAGGAAGGTCCCGCCGATGCCTATGGACACCGCAAGAAGGTCAACGTAGCCGAATACCTGGCCGACCAGCTTTCCGCGCGCCTGCCCGGCATACGTTTTCTGCCTATCGATCTGACCTACTTCCTGCGCAGCGGCGAGCCGGAGGTCTATGATAAGCACATGGCGATCTTCTACGCTAATCTGGTAGTCAGCATGATCGAGAAGGGGACACACGGAGTGATGGCCGCCTACCGCGATGGGACCTTCATCGCAACGGATATCCCCGATAAGACCTTCCCGCCACGGCGCGTTAACCCCGAAGATTATCACTCGCTGCGCTATCGCCCGCGCTTCGAGCATATCGACGGCCCGTATCGCCCGCTGCCGCGTATATAAGCGCCTGCGGTGCTCGACTCATATATTATGTTGTTGTACAAAAATGCGCTTCGCGCATTTTTGTACAACAACATAATATATTCCTTGCGTGGCGGAGCCGCGCGAATGCTCATATGTTTTTATTTCCAATGGTGCATGGGCAGGCCGGGGACCGGTGAGCGGAAGGTTGGCAGCGTATTCATGCCGAGCGAACCGATATAGACGGTGCGCAGATCCGGGCCGGCAAAGGTCACGCTCGTAACCAGTTGCAGCGTCTTGCCCGCCGCAGCCGCCAGGTCGGCGGGATGACCGGTGCCCTGAGCCAGCTTCTCGGCAAGGATTCTCAGGTGCGCTTCGTTGGCATCCTCGAAGACGACATGATAGTCGCCGTCCGGGGTGATAATCCCGACACCATTGCGCGCAACCGTCGTCACCCAGATATTGCCCCCGGCATCGAAGGTAAAGCCATCAACGTAGGCACCCGGGCCGAGTCCATCCGGTCCGAAAACTTCTCTGTCGCTCAGGCTGCCATCGGGTTGAACGCGATAACGCAGGATGCGGCTCTGCATCGTCTCCGCGACATAGAGATACTCTTCCTTTGCGTCAAGGCGTGCCTCATTCGTGAAATAAATGCCGTCGGCTACAATGCGCGCTCCCTTATCATCGAGCAGCACAACGTATCCATCGGGCCGGGGACTGGCTACCGCGTTCCACCAGACGGGATCGCGTGTCGAAATCGAGAGCCAGAGCCGCTGCCTGCTATCGATGAAAACGAAGTTCACGCAACTGAATTTTTCGCCGTCGATCCCGGTAAGCACTTCTTCGGTATGCCCGTCTGGATGAACTCTCTGGAGCGAACCGGCCATGTTGGCTACGAGCAGTGAGCCATCATCGGCCATTGCCAGGCCGTTTGGTTCCCCGCCCAGGCCGCCCAGAAATTGCTGCTCTCCGTTCGGATCAATACGTGTGACGCCGCCCCGGCCATCGGAGATCCACAGCGTGCCGTCGGGCTGCGCGAGGACCGATTCGGGGCGTACAAGGTCGTGGCCCGTGAAGGTGAGGTCGCTGAGTTCGAGCCGGAACTCTTTGATAGGAACGGTGGTATCGCTCATCTCCTGTCCTTTCCGCTATGAAAGCAAGCAGCCATTTCTGCTCTGACATCCGTGCCAGAACGTTCGGATCGCATGATGAGATGTGGGGTTCCTGCTATCTGAATAGTATTTTACAATGGCGATGCATAGGGCAACAACAGTCAGTCAGAGCCACTTTTAAATAGCCTGCCACTTTAGCTTGATCTGCTGCCTGGCGCTCCTGTTCACTCCGGCTATTCGTGCCGCGCCACCGCGCAAAGGATATCGACTGGTACGCGCGCCGCGCCACCGCACAAAGGATATCTATCACACCGGCACGCGCGCCGCGCCACCGCACAAAGGATATCTATCACACCGGCACGCGCGCCGCGCCGTCGCACAATAGACATAGATTGTTTTGTGGGGAAAGGCGCTTCGCGCCTTTCCCCACAAAACAATCTATATCTGGCGAGCGCCGCAGATGCGAGCAAGCCAGAAGCGCAAAAGGAATAGTGCTAATCTACTTCCCATAGGCAGGAATTTTGACGTACAATGCTAAATGGTCTGGTGATAAAGGATCCGGTAACGTTATCGCTAGCTGAATAAGCGAAGAATCGCTGAAGGAGGAACCGTGGATAACACTCGCATTAAGAACAGCCTGGGCATCTGGGCCTTTGGCCCCAACGTTACGCGCTTTGTACCGCCTGGCTATCACCCCGAAGTCGCGAACGAAGACATGGTAACGAAGACCCGCCGCGTCGTCGATGGGCTGGCCGACCTGGTTGATGGCCTGGAGTATCATTATCCGGGCGAGATCAATGAGAATATCGTAGATGGTATCAAGGCCGCGCTGGGGCCGATGGATATTTATTGTATTGCCGCCGGCCTGCATCCCGATCCGACCTATAAACTGGGGGCCTTCATCAATCCTGACAAAGCGCTGCGCCGCCAGGGCATCGACACGCTCAAGCGCGGCGTAGACCTTGCCGCCGCGTTGGGCGCGCATTTCATCATCTGGCCCGGCGCCGAGGGCTACAACTATAACTTCCAGCGCGACTATATTTACACCTGGAACCAGTTCATCGAAGGGGTGGGCGAAGTCGTGGCGCACGCGGCCTCTAAGGGCGTGACCGTCTTCCTGGAGCACAAGAACAGCGAGCCGGCGATGAACATTCTGATGCGCAACATCGCCGCCTGCCTCTACGTTATTGACCGCGTGCGCCGCCTGGGCGTGGACACCTCGCGCTTGAAGGTCAACATGGACTGGCAGCACCTCATTATGAACGGCGAGAACCTGGCCGAATACGCCGCGCTGCTCCATTCCGAGGGGAAACTTGGTCATCAGCATGGCAACTCCGGCTGGGGTACATTCGATGATGATAACATGGCTGGCGCCTCTTTCTTCATGCAGACGCTCGAACTGGCGATGATCTTGCAGGATGTGGGTTATGGCTCCAATGGCGAGCGCGTCGGCTTTGACCTGTATCCTTATACCGAGGACCAGGTAGCGGCGGTGCGGCGCTCCGTCATCCAGTGGGATTTCATCTGGGACCTGGCGCACAAGATTGACCGCGCGGCGCTGAAAGAAGCTCTGGCGCGCGCGGATGCTGTCGAGGGCTATCGCATCGTCTATGAAGTGCTGGGACTGGACAAAGCCTATACTGACCGGATCATAGCGCGTCACCGGCATTAAGGAGCGGATATGATGCAGACACTGCTCGGCATCGATCTCGGCACGACGGGCGTCAAGGCTGCTCTCTTCGCGGCTGACGATGGGCGTGTCCTGGCTGATGCCTTCGTCGATTATCCTCTCTTTCATCCTCAGCCCGGCTGGGCGGAGCAGAATCCCGCCGACTGGTGGCAGGCGACCACGGCGGCCATTCGCGCGTGCCTGATGACGGCGGCTGGCCTCGGCGTGCACGCTTCTGATGTGCGCGGGGTGGGCCTCTCCGGCCAGATGCACGGTGTTGTGCTGCTGGATAGCGAGAATCGCGTTCTGCGTCCCTGTATCATCTGGGCCGACCAGCGCAGCGACGCACAATGCCGCTGGATCACCGAGAAGGTCGGCGCGAGCAAGCTTATCGAGTATGTCAGTAATCCTGCGCTGACCGGCTTCTCCGCGCCAAAGTTGCTGTGGATACGCGATAACGAGCCGCAAATATACGCGCAGGCGCGGCTCATGCTCCTGCCCAAAGATTACATTCGCTTTCTGCTCACCGGCGTCGCGGCAATGGAGATCTCGGACGCCGCCGGGACCTGTCTGTTCGATGTACGGCATGGCAGATGGTCACAGGAGGTCTTACAGGCCCTCGACATCGATCCCGCGCTGCTGCCGCCCGTGGTTCCTGCCGACGCCGCGAGCGGCTCGATTACACCGGAAGTTGCGGAGATGACGGGCCTGGCAGCCGGCACGCCAGTCGCGGGAGGAGGAGCCGATAATGCCTGCGGTGCTGTAGGCAACGGCATCGTCTCGCCCGGCCTGGCCCTCGTCTCTGTTGGCACCAGCGGCATCGTGCTCGCCTACGCGGATACGCCCCGCGTCGATACGTCGGGGCCAGTGCCGCGCGTGCACACCTTCAATCACGCCGTTCCCAACGCCTGGTATCTCATGGGCGTGACGCAGGGCGCCGGACTCTCGCTGCGCTGGGTGCGCGACAACATCGGCCTGCCGGAGCGCGCGCTGGAACGCTGGACGGGCATCGATGCCTATGACTATCTCGCGAAGGAGGCGGAGAGCGTCCCGCCGGGCTGCGATGGCCTGATCTTCCTGCCCTACCTGCAAGGAGAGCGCACCCCGCACCTCGATGCTTACGCGCGCGGCGGCTGGATCGGCCTGACCGCCAGCCATGACCGGCGCTATCTTGTGCGCTCTGTGATGGAGGGCGTCGCCTTCAGCCTCAAAGATTGCTTCGCGATTATCCGCGAGCAGGGGCTACAGCTCGACCAGATGCGCGCCACCGGCGGCGGGGCGAAAAGTCCCCTCTGGCGCCAGATCATTGCCGATGTGCTTGGCGTCGAACTGGTGCTGACCAATGCCACCGAGGGGCCGGCCTTTGGGGCGGCGCTGCTGGCGGGTGTCGCCAGTGGCGTCTATGCTTCGGTGCAGGAGGCATGCAGGCAGACGGTACGCGTGGTAGAGCGTACCGAGCCGGACGCCAGACCGGCGGCGGCCTATGCTCATGCCTACGAGCGATACAGGATGCTCTATCCGGCATTGAGGCCGATCATCAGCCGTCCGGCGTAAGGGCGCTGCACGCGTAGCGAGCAAGCCGGCCCGCTTGAGCGAAAGGAGCGCGCAAGATATGAGTTTCGCCGATAACATCCTGACCGAAGATATGGGGCCGCTGCGCCAGCGCCTCTTGTACCATGCCCTCTGGCAGCGGATCGAGGATGGCACGCTGCCGGTAGAGCGGTTGCGCCTCTTCGCGCTGCAAGACTGGTGGCTGGTGCGCCAGGCGTACCGGCTCGATGCCCTGGCAATCGCCGGGGCATCTGATCTCGACGTGCAGGAGTTGCTGATTGCTAAACTGACGCCCAAAGTGGGGGGATACCGCCTGCTGCTGCGCTTTGGTGAGGCTGTGGGGCTGTCCCGGGCCGATTTTGATGCCGTGGAGCCGCTAGCAGGCTGCATGGCGCTGACTACCTTCTTTTACTGGATGCTTGCTTATGGCTCGCCAGGCGAGAGGCTGGCGGCGGTGAGCGCGAGCGAGGATATTTTCATCCAGATCTGCGCTCGCGTTGGACCGGCCCTGATGCAGCACTACGGTTTGAGCAAAGAGCAGGTTGCATTTTTCACGGCGCACGATGACCTCAAGACACATGTCAGCCCGGTCGATGTGGCGCTGCTGGAGCGCTACGATACGCCCGATGAACGGAGCCGCATCACCCGCGCGGTACGCCTGAGCCACGAGTTCGAGCTGATGTTTTACGACACAATCATGACCACGCCTTTGTAAAACGATCTTCATAAAATCGGGTGAGCAGTAACGGAAGCGGGAGGGCGGCCGCCCTCCCGCTTCCGTTACTGCTCACCCGATTTTTATCCATTATGGATAGGCGTTAGTGATCGAACACGGCGTCTGCGTCGAGATGTAAATGTTGCCCCAATCGGCCTGTGTCATAGAGAACTGGCCGAAAGCGTTATGGGGCCAGCCTTGCACACACGGCTTGACCACGTAGATCGTCTTTACCTGGTAGATGGTGATCCAGCCCACATCGTTGACGATTTGCTGCTCGGCCTGCGCATACTGCTGCAAACGCTGCGCGCGATTCGAAACATTAGAATCGGCCTGGGAGAGCAATTGCTGCGTCTGCTGCTGCTGCGCAGCATCGCTCGCGTGGTTCTGGCCGTAGTTCGAGAGATTGACACCTGAACCGGCGGCAAACTGCATCGTCATCCAGTCGTAGGGATCGGGAGAGCCGTTCCAGCCAACGCCCAGGGCCATCACGTTGCCGTTGCCAACCGAGCCGGTGATGTCTTTGACCAGCTTATTGAAATCGGTGTCGTTGATCTTGACGGGAATGCCCAGTGCGCTCTGCCACATCTGCTGCGCCGCTGCCCATGTGTTGCGCAGGTCTTGCTGGCCGCCGGATGAGACCTCGAAGCTGATTGGCGGCAGCGAGGCAATGGTCAGCCCCTCTTCCTGCAAACCTTCCTGGAGCAGTTTCTTTGCCAGCGCCGGATCGCCTGCCGTACTCTTCACGCCGGCGGGGCCGGTCAGATCAGGATTGTAACCCGCTGCCCCCTGCGGAATGATATGGTTGGTGGGGATGACCGAGCCTTTGTAGATAAACTGGGCGATGCGATCCTTATTGAGAGCGAGCGCGAATGCCTGGCGCACCTTGATATTATCGAAGGGCTTGACCAGGTAGTTCATAGTGAAGAACTCCTCGTTCAGTGCCGGGTCCTCGCGGAACTGCCCCTTTGGCAGCGCCTTCGCTCCCGCGAGTTCGGCGGTTGGCACGAAAGAGAAATCCACGCGGTTCACCTGGTAATCTTTGTAGGTGGTGTCCTGCTTGGCGTAGATAGGCATTACCACCTTCTTTAACTGCGGTTTCGGCCCGTAGTAGTTAGGATTGGGCACGAACTCGAGATAGCGACTGTGAATGTACTGGTGCAGGATCCAGGGGCCGGCACCACCACCGCCACCGATCAGGTGTTTGGTAAAATCCAGCCCATACTTCGAGACCAGGCTCTTTTCAAGTATGTTGGCCGGGGAGGCATTGAGCGAATCCAGTAAATAGGCAGCGCGCTTGCTGGTCACGATGACGAACGTCTGCGGATCGGGGGTCAGCAGGCTATCGCCGATGAGAGTCTTGATCTTGCCTGCATTCAGCTTATCAGAATCCTTGATGGCCCCCAGTTCCGTGAGGGCAAAACCGGACTTGGTGGCTGGCTGCAACGAGCGGTCAATGCTGTAGGCCGCATCAGCCGAGGTCAGGGGGGTGCCATCGCTGAACTTGAGGTTTGGCCGCAGGTGGAAGGTCCAGGTCAGCCCATCGGGACTCAATGAGTACGACTGCGCCAGGTCGGGGACGAGTTGCGTTTTGTCATTATACGTGACGAGACCATTGAAGAGCATGCTGATGGCCTGACCGGAGTACACATCTTCGGCAAGCGCCGGATCAAGTGTGGCGATGTCCGTCACCCCTGGAATGGGCCAGATCAACGTCTGCTGGCTAGCCGGAGCTTTGGCCGCGCCCGGTTGTGTTGTTGTGGGCGCGCTGCTGCCACCACCACAGGCGGCGAGCAAGAGGATCAGCGCGACGAGAGGGGGAAGCCAGGCTTTGTTGATGAGGCGGCTATTGTGAAGCATGTGCAATGCCTCCTTCTTCATTGAAGTACGCGCCGAGAGTAAACTAAATACTATTACGCCGGAGCGTTACGCTGCACGTAGTGGAGGCGCGAAACCGCTATTGCAGCGTATGAAAGAAGAAAAGCGCTACAATGTGAAGTACAGCAGGTTATGAAGATAAAGAACACACAGCCATTACGCCTAACCATACCATATGCAATCGGGGGGCGTCAAATGCCGATTCTCTGATAGAGTAATCACAAGCCGGAGCGCAGGGTAGCTGTGCTCGACAAATACCCTGTGCTCCGGCTTGTGATTGGTATGCCAGGTCTGATTACGATTTGACAGGTTGACCTGGTGGGGCCAGCAAAGCCTCTAACGTAGAGCGACGGATCCGGTAAGCCTGGCGTAGCCCATGATGGGGCAGCGTGATCGCATCCAGGACGCCGTTTTTGATCCATCTTCTAACAGTAGTGTCATCTACACGTAGTTGTTTTGCCACTTCACGAACTGTGAGCAATTCCGCTTCTTCGTTTACCACAGAGTCCTCTTTCTGGTCCTATTGCTTCAACTTGTGACCTGAGTTGTATCCAGTCCTTGCCGCATACATGATGCGAGTATAGCTTGGACTGCATATATATTATCTATTTAACTATAACAACGAACGGTCTGTTTTTTAGTAACTGAACCTGTGGCTACCGTTTGCACTTTAGTTGTAAGAGAGTTTCTGATTTCCGATACGCCGACCTGCTCGCGCCTGCGGTGCTTGCCCTTTAAGTATCACTGCGCGCAATGCATTTCCCACACTGCGCTATCTCCCCCCGTGCGGCTTCTCTATCCCATCACTTGCTTGCGGCGGCGGCGCTCGCCTTCTGGAGAGTGTGGAGTGGAAAAAGGCGCGAAGCGCCTTTTTCCACTCCACACTCTCCATTTATTGCGCGACGCAGCCGCGCGAGTAGTGGGCGAGAGTTTGGGGATTAGCCGCCGATCATCGACATGCTGCGGTTGGCCCGTTTGAAGCGTTTGTCACCGATGTAGTGTTTGAGTTCCTTATGCCATACAGCCTGGCGGATGGTCCGTGCAAGGATCTCGTCATCGTCCGTCGAGCGCACGACTGAGCGAAGGTCCGTTTCTTCGGTGGCGAAGAGGCAGGTGCGCAATTGTCCATCGGCGGTGAGGCGGATACGGTCACAACTGGCGCAGAAAGGTTCGCTCACAGGATTGATGAAGCCAACCTCGCCTATGCCGTCGCTGAAGGTATAACGGCGCGCCGTCTCGGAAGGATCGCCACTCGTGATCGGCACCAGCGGCCCATACTCGGCTTCGATAATCGCCTTGATCTCTGCGCCGGTCAGGATATCCTCCTTGCGCCAGATCTGGTCCGCATCGAGCGGCATGAACTCGATCCAGCGCACGACGTAGGCTTTGCGCCGCGCCAGGCGAGCGAAATCCAGCACTTCTTCCTCGGTGTAGCCGCGCATGGCGACGGCATTGATCTTGATCGGATGGATGGATGGGTATTTCTCCAGTTCTGCCAGGCCCTCCAGAACGCGGTCAATCTGGTCGCGCCGCGTCAATTGCGCGAACTTCTCGCGATTCAACGAATCGAGGCTGACGTTAATGCGTGTTAGCCCCGCCTCGGCGAGCGCTCCGGCCTGCTGCTTCAACAGAACGCCGTTGGTTGTCAGGCTCAGGCTGCGCAGCCCCTCAATCGCGCGCAGTTGCCGGACCAGATCCGGCACGTCGCGGCGTACCAGAGGCTCGCCGCCGGTGAGCCTGATCTGCTCAATGCCAATGTTGACGGCGACGCGGGCGATACGCACGATCTCCTCATAGCTCAGAATCTCGGCTTTCTTGAGCCAGGGAAGACCTTCGGCGGGCATACAGTAGGTGCAGCGGAAGTTACATTTATCGGTGATGGAAATACGCATACTTTTAATGCGTCGTCCATAGCTATCAACCAGGGGTTCCATGCGTGCAGCCTCTCTTTTTAGTGCAATATGGTCCATTTCATCAGGTGTATATACTATACTATAGCACATTCTTGCCGCCGTTGTCCCGTCCGGTAATGATATTCTTTCGTGGTGAGCAACGCACGCGCCAGGGGAAAAAAACAGGCGAAGGCACACGCGCGACGCGCGTGTGCCTTCGCCTGTTTTTTTCCCCTGGAAGATGGCGCTTCGCCTCATCTTCCAGATAATCAGTTTATCTAGGCATCGTAGTAGAAAGCGAACTCAATCGGATTGGGGCGCAGGCGCACCTGTTCGGACTGCTCGCGCTTCAACTCGACATACTTCTCAAGCAGGTCGGTGGTGAAAACGTCTCCTTCCAGCAGGAAGGCATGATCGGTTTCGAGCGCCTTGAGTGATTCGTCCAGCGAGGCCGGCACGGAGCAGATCTCGCGCAGTTCTTCGGCGGACATGTGGTAGAGGTCACGGTCTACCGGTCCATAGCCATACTCGCTCGGCTCGATCTCGCGGCGAATGCCATCAAGGCCGGCCATCAGCAATGCAGAGAAGAGGAGGTATGGATTGGCCGTTGGATCGGGCGGGCGAAACTCGATACGCTTGGCCTTAGGATTATCGGTCAAAGGAATACGGACGGCGGCGCTGCGATTGCCCTTCGAGAATACCAGGTTGACGGGCGCCTCGAAGCCGGGCACCAGGCGCTTGTAGCTGTTAGTGGTTGGAGCGGCAATCGCCAGAATCGCCGGCGCGTGCATCAGGAGGCCGCCGATATAGTAGCGCGCGAGTTGAGAGATGCCGGCATAGCCCTCGCTGTCATAGAACAAAGGCTGCTCGTCCTTCCAGAGACTCTGATGCGTATGCATACCCGAGCCATTGTCGCCGAAGACGGGCTTGGGCATAAACGTGACCGTCTTGCCATATTTGCGCGCCGTGTTCTTGGTAATGTACTTGTACAGCAGCATGTTATCGGCGGTCTTGACCAGCGTATTGAAGCGAATGTCGATTTCCGCCTGGCCCGGGGCGCCCACTTCGTGGTGGAAAGCCTCGACGGGAACGCCGAGCGCTTCGAGCTGCAATACCATCTCCGCGCGCAGGTCCTGCAATGTATCATTAGGGGCAACCGGGAAGTAGCCGCCCTTGACAGTCATCAGATGTCCTTTGCCGCGTTCTCGCTCGCCGTTCCAGTGTGCCTCTTCCGAGTCAACTTCTGCGTACTGCTTGTTATCTGTGGAGCAGTAGCGCACCTCGTCGAAAATGTAAAATTCGGCCTCCGGGCCGAAATAACTTGTGTCGGCAATCCCGCTGGTGTGCAGGTAATCCTCCGCTTTCTGGGCAACATAACGTGGATCGCGCGTATAGGGCTTCTTATAGCCAGCCGGGCCGGGGTGAGCAATGTTACAGGTCAGGCTCAGAGTGGGTGTGGCAGTGAAGGGATCCATAAAGGCGGTGCCGGCGTCGGGGATCACCAGCATATCGCTTTCGTTGATGGCCTGGAAGCCGCGAATGCTGGACCCGTCGAACGGTACGCCTTCGATGAAGGTCTCCTCTTTCAACTCATGCAAAGGAATGCTGAAGTGTTGCCAGGTGCCGGGCAGATCAACAAATTTGAGGTCTACCATCTTTGCGCCATTTTCTCTGGCAAATCTTAAGACTTCATCCGGGGTCATCTGCTGTATTCTCCTCTTCTGTCTCTCCCTGCATCATTGCCGGTTTGGTCGGCTTGCATTGCCCAATGGTCAGTTAGCGATTTTGCATAATTTACGTGTATTAGCCTCAACATTATAACGGGCGTCTCACGCTTTCCTTTATGATAAGACGCTAACGGATGGGATGCTACAGTCACTTTGTCCAAAAGTTAGCGCCACTCATTTGTGCAACCTGCACAAATGAGTGCTGGAGAATGGACTGTCCTTCTCGCGCCTGCGGCGGAGCTACCCATCACTATCTATCCTCGCGTGCGGCTCCGCCGCACGCATGGGCAGCGGGAGCAAACAGAGACTGAGAATCGGAGCTTCATTTTTGGGAGGAGAGGATGATTGGGGATCATTCCGCTTGCGCGGTAGTTGGGAAGGAGTGTAATATAGACGAAACGATAATGAGGAGGGGCTATGAGTGTCCCTGAGCAGGGCTTTTCTGACCAGCGAACGATGTTGTTAGCGCGCCCGGCGAGGCGTGGAGCAGGGTGCATGACTCTTCTGGCACTGGTGCTGGGATTGGGGATAGGAGTAGTAGGAACGCTCCTCTATATAACATCAACCGGAGGCGACAGGCCGCCCCTCTCTACGCCGGCGGTGCCCTCTAATGGTGCGATTCTCGTGCAATTGAGCACGGCCTATGCGGGCCAGCTCATCGAAAAGGATATCGGCACCCTGGGCCTGCCGGGCACCATCGAGAATGTGCAGGTCACAGCCCAGCAGAACAATCAACTGACTGTGACCGGCGATGATCGACTCACCGTTTTAGGCATCCCGATCACCAAAAATTTTACGCTGCGCTTGCAGCCGCTGGCGCAGAATTGCCAGTTTCGGGTGCATGTGCTGCATGCCGACCTGGGAGGAATGCCGGTGACAGGTTTTGTGGCCCAGTTTGAAGACCGCATCAATCAGCAATTGCACTTCGGAACGGCGGGCCTTCCCCCGGGCTTCGCGTACTGCACAACCGGCGTGCGCACCGGGACAGCGGGCCTCTCGCTGATCTTATCGGCAACGCCGATATAAAGAGATCAAACAGGCTACTCTTCAAAGTGCTCGATAACGTGATCGAACTTCAGATGCAGCGTGACGCGCTGCTCCTTGCCGAACGACTCCTGCATCTGTCGCTGCGCGCTCTCCTCCCCATCGTAGCGTACTGCCAGGCGGTAAATATCGGCCTGGGCCGTCTGCTGGTCGTCGATAAACTCGACCTTGCCGCTTACCGTGACATAGTTATAGCCTTCCTCGAAGCACAGCGAGATGCGGGGATCACGGCGCATGTTGCGCTCTTTGACGCGCCCGACTTTGGTATTCATCATGATGGTATCACCCTCCAGGAGATACCACATTGTTGAAAGTTGTGGTGTGCCATCGCGGTTGATAGTGCCCAGAACGGCGAAGCGCCGCTCTTGCAGGAAGGCTCTGGCCTTTGGTGATAATGTGCTTTTCATGAAAAATGCTCTCCTTTTATTTATATGTGGTTCTGATTTCCGGCGCGCTCGCATGCTCGCGCCTGCGGCGCGATGAAGTCTCGTGAATGGCTGTCCAGGAGGGCGTTGAGCATCAGAAACCCTCTATGATGCCAGGGAGGGCGTTGAGCATCAGAAACCCTCTATGATGCCAGGGCGCCTCTGATGGCTTCGCTGGAGCGCCAGAGGGCTTCCAGGTCGTCGATAGTGTCGATGTCAAGTGCCGTGCCCGGGCTGTTATAGATGCTCACGGCCAGGCGTTGCTCTCTGGCCTCTGTGCTGTAGCGTTGCAGGCTGCCAGGGCCGAATACGTAGGGCACGGCCAGCGGGGGACGCACGAGCAGCACGTTGGTGCCCGTGCCCTCGCGCGACGCGGCGAGGACAACAGCGCTATGCCGCAAGCGCTCGACCATGCCGCGTATATCGTCAGGTTGTAGCAGGGGAAGGTCCGCCGAGATAGTCAGCAGCGCGTCTGCCCCGGCCATTTTCTCATCGAGGGCGGCGGCGTGCAGCGCGGGATTGTGCCCCTGCTGCGTCTCCACCAGCGCCAGCGCACCCCACGCCCGCGCCTGTTCCAGCACACAGGGATCGGGACTGACGACGGCGATGGAGGCCAGCGCCCCGCTCTCGCGCAGCGCGAAGATCACATGGTGTAGCATATCCAGCACGAGCAGGCGGCGCTGTGGCTGCGTCAGATGGGCCGCGAGGCGGCTTTTTGCTGCGCTAAGGGACTTTACCGGAATTAAGGCTTTGATAATCATTGGGTTTCTATCTGGTCAGGATATTCCTTTTATGCGTATCCGCGCGCTTGATCGCGCCTGGATGCCTATGTAGAGCAGAACGAGCGCGATCAAGCGCGCGGCTACGAAAACTGTAGTCCGGCGGCCTGCAAAACGTGGCGGGCAAGCTCCGCTTTTGCCGCGCTGTCGCGCATGATCGTATTGGTGACGGCGGCAGGTATACCCAGGTCTTCTATTTCGCCGGCCAGATGTGCGTCCTGCTCATCGATCACCATCACGTCCAGAAAGTCGCGGTAGCAGCGCGCGACTCCGACGGCGGAGACCTCCATCTTGAGTCCGCTCATGAGCCTGTCGGCAGGCCCCTTGATCGGCGCGCCGCCAACGATGGGACTCACGGCCACGATCATGCCGCTGGCTTCGTGCAGCGCATCGTGGACGCCGGGAATTGCCAGGATGCTGCCAATGCTGACAATCGGGTTGCTGGGCGAGATCAGAATGGCCTCGGCCTGCTTGATCGCGTCGATTACCCCCGGTGCTGGCGAGGCTTCGCTGGCTCCCACAAAGACCACATCCTGCACCTCATCGGTACAGCGGCGTTTGACCATGTACTCCTGAAAATGCAGCAGCCCGGCGGGCGTCTGAATATGCGTCGCCACTGGCTGGTCGCTCATTGGTAGGATGCGTGGCGCGAGCTTAAAGCGCTGGCGCATGCCCTCCGTTACCTCGCTGAGCGTCTTTCCCTGGCGCAACAGATGTGTGCGGTGGATATGCGTGGCGAGGTCGCGGTCTCCCAGCATGAACCAGTCTTCGCTGCTATCATAGCGCGACAGCTCCTGCTGTGTGTTATAGGTATCGCCGCGTATGCCCCAGCCGTGGCTTTCATCGACAACGCCCGCAAGGGTATATATGATAATATCGATATCGGGCGAGACATGTAGGCCGTAGAAATCGCGGTCATCTCCGGTATTTACGATCACGGTGAGCTGCTGCGGAGGGACGATCTGTACTACTCCCTGTAAGAAACGCGCGGCGCCCACTCCACCGGCAAGAACTACAATCATAGCAACAAAACCTCAGTCAAAGCGAACAATAAGTTGATCCAGCGGAAGACGTTCACGCCGCTGGGGATCGGCGGCGGCATAGCCTACTGTGATGAGCGCGTGCGGGATGAGCTGCCGATCCAGATCGAGCGTCTCGCAGACGATCTCCGGGCAGAAGAGCGGCGCGCACATCCAGCCGGTATCCAGGCCCAGATCGTAGGCCATGAGCAGCATGTTCTGTATCGCGGCGCCCAGGCTCTGGATTGCCATGATCGTCTCATCGGCCTGCCGCTTCTCGTCGGGATAGCGGTCCATGTCCGCGAGGTACAGGCAGGGAATGATGATGGCCGGTGCATTGAGAATGCGCTGGCGCGACTTCTCCAGGCGCGTCTTGACCACGGCCTCGTCCTGGCCGTCCATCTGGAGATTGTGGCGCCAGGTTTCGCCCATGCGTTCGGCAAGCTGCATCTTAGGCTCCATGCGTGTGAGCACAACGAAGCGCCAGGGCTGCCTGCCGTGCGGTGATGGCGCCCAGCGAGCCGCTTCCAGCATCTGCTCCAGCAACTCGCGCGCGACGGGCCGGATCTGATATTTGCGTACACTGCGCCTGCCGCGCAGCAACGCTGCGAGGTTAGCGGCACGCTCAGGGGCGGTAACTGGTCGTAATCTGGGATGTGTTGCCAATCTCTCTGCTTACCTTTTTATCTTACGTCATCCTGGGTGCCAGCGTAGCGAAGGATCCGTGGCCCACCGGCACTCGCCCTTCCTTCGTCGGGCTGGATCCTTCGCTGGCGCTCAGGATGACATTCTTGTATCGTTTAATGTTATCAGCGGAACATGTCGGTTGCGCTGTCACGGATGAGGGAGCGGGCGCTGCCTTCTCCCGGTATGTACGCATAGCCGCGAATGAGAGCCACAGGGATGCGCTCCGTTTTGCCCATCACCAGTTCTGAGACCGCCGCCAGTTCGTCGGCTACGGCGATAACGCTGGCGTGCATTTCGTAGCCGTAGGGATCGTGATGGCCCCGGTAGTCGATCATCGATTCCATGCCGGCAATGCCTATCGCCATATTGACCTGGCCGTTACGCCAGGGGCGGCCCCAGGTATCCGAAATAATGAGCGCGATATCCGGCGCTGCATCCTTTCTATCCCTGGCGGCAAGCTGTTGTAAACGGCTGCGCAGCGCCTGCGCCGAACGGTCGGGATCGAGCGGTAAAAGCGTCAACTGGTGCATGGCGCCGACATTGGATTCGTCTACCCCGGCGTTAGCGCAGATAAAGCCATGCCTGGTCTCGCAGATAATGACGCCGCGATCCATGCGCACGATTCGCTTGCTCTCGCGCAGCACAACCTCGACGTGGCGCGCGTCCTTGTTGCTCTGCTCAGCAATAAAACGTGCGAACGCCGACGGCTCAATCCCGTCGAGATCGACGATACGCCCTTCCGCCTTAGAAACGATCTTCTGCGTCACGACAAGTATATCATGCGGCTGCAATCGTAGATCCTGGCGATGCAGCGCCTCATAAATGATAGTACCCAGGTCAGCGCCTGGGGAGATATCGCCAATGCCGGTAACAGGGATAATGTGTAGTTCTGTGCTCATGCACCCTCCTCGTCCTGCTATTATATTATCTCAGGCGGGTCGGGTGCAAAGCGCCAGACCTGTACCTTCCAGCCTTCCAGTCGTGGTAGAATGCTTCTATGTTTACACTCGATCGACTCAACGAGATACATGATCGCCTCGGCACCCAGGAGAGTTTCCCTCAGTACGTGCAAGCGCTCAAGACGTCAGGTGTTGAAAGATATGATTCCTACCTCGCTGACGGGCACACGGAATTTTTTGGAAAGGATGGGCACAAGGCTGTCTCGCCTTCCGTCCACGACACCCTCCCGATTAGCGATGTAAGCGACGGCAAAAAAGCTCAAGAACATCTTGACCTTCATAACCAGGGAAAAACAAGCTATCTGGAAATGTCAAAAGGACTGGCGGACAGCGGCGTAGAAAAATGGACGGTGGATACGAATAACATGACGATTGCTTTTTATGATAAGCAAGGAAATGCCTTGCTGGTGGAGGAGATAGACAGCAACTAACCTCTCCTTGAGACAGATAAGAAGCGATGCCTGTGTCATCCTGAGCGGCAGCGAAGGATCCTGCACGAGCGCAGCGATGGGCGAGTGTGGCCCGGTTCTTGCCAGCAGACGAGACGGACTCGCGCCTTGCTCCGCTCGCGCCAGATCCTGAGCGCAGCGAAGGATGACGCAGGTGCAGCCTTAAGTTAACGCCTATGGGGCCTCGTGCTGGTCCATGCCCGGATACCGTTCGACACCGTTTCTACCAAATTGTCGGGCAGAGAAAGAGCCATTGGGAGGGACGGGCTTGCGCTTCGGCCCCCACCGCCCCGCACCTCCTCCCAGCCGGCGCCGCGCCCCTACCACATCCCGGCATTGCCGATTTTGGTTGTTAAATCTCATAATCGCGCGGCGCGGCAGCAAGGGATTGCCAATCTTAATCGTTAAGGTTCATCGTATAACGTATGTAACCAGCGAGCGCGCGGGCACAGTTGCGCTGAAGGCGCCCTGGCGTATAGGCAGTGGCGTCTGTGCTGCCGTGCTGCTGGCGGCATTCGTCAGATAGGGAAGGGCCAGGCCGTTATGCGCCATGCCGACATTTCGCAGCGAGAACGAAGCCGTGATATCGCTGGTCGCAGTATTCAAGATCACGATGGCGAGAGAGCCGCTGGCGTTTTTGTAAGCGGTCACTTCCAGGTTGCTGTCGCTACTGCTCGCCCCGATGCGCCTGGCGCCCGGACGCACAAAGCGGCTGTAGCTGGCAAACGCCCACAGCCGTTTCGCGGGCGTGACCGTGGTTCCGCTGAGCTGGATCAGGCTCTCGTTATCGGTGGAGGTTGTCACTCCCCACCAGTAGAAGAAAGCGTTCAGGTTAGCGGCGGTCAAACCGGTATAGATGTTCTGCGCCCAGGAAAAACCGGAAGAGTCGCTGCCATCGTCCCAGGCAGGATCGAAGTCGGTGAAAGTGGACCATTCGGTTTCCCATACCTGCTTGCCGTTTGCGGCGGTGAGCGGCGAGTCTGGTACAGCATTGTATCCATGACTGGAAATGATGCTGACATAACGGCTGGCTACCGGGTCGCCGGTGATAGCGCTGGTATATTCAGGGGCGGAATCCCAGCCCTCCGTATCGCAGCAGGCGATACGCGTAGATAGCCCTGCGTGCAGCAGCGTTGGCCCCAGAACCTTCGCGAAGTCCTCCGTTTGGTCGGGCGTCATCACCATACTTGAATAGGAAGGGGCATAGTTGGGTTCATTGACGTAGCCTATCTCTGTGAGCCTGATGCCGGCGCTCTGGTAATCCTTGATATATTGCACGAGATAGTTTGCGTAAGCCTGCCGCCAGTCGCCGGTAGTACAGGTGTCCGCTCCGGGCGCGCCGCAGAGCGTCCCGCCATTGGTATCTGAATCGTTGGTCTTCATAAACGCTGGCGCTCCCCAGGCGTCGGCGTAGAAACGTTTGATGCCGTAGCGCTGCGCCTGCTGCGAAAGCCAGACCTGCCCCCAGTCGTCGCCGCTCCAGACGTAGTGCGGCGGGGCTGCCGGGCTGCCGGGACTTGCTGGCTCAATCGTGTGGGCGGTATCCGAAGGGATCTCGTTGCGCAAAATAGTGAAGCCTGCACCCGCAGCCGGATTGAAAAGCAGATCGAGCATCTGCTGCTGTGCGGAGGTCGAGGCCACATCCCTCATGGCCTGCGCCTGGCCGAACGCCTCCGAAATGCCGAAGCCATCGATGCTCTGATAGCGCGTCGCTCCATCGATGGTGACGCTGGAAGCCGCGAAAGTAGTGAGCCTTTGCGCGAACGCAGCTCCCAGGCCAATGACGAGCAGCGCAGCGACGATCAGCGGGACATATATCCTGTACCCTGCTTTTTTAAACATGGCGTCCCTTCCTTCCTCAGATTCTCAGCGTTCTTATCCTATCGCGTGGCTCCGCAGCCCTGAGATAGAGTTTGTTTTGCAGGCAAATGCTCTTCGCGCATTTGCCTGCAAAACAAACTCTATAAAGCGAGCGCCGCAGGCGTGAGGAGATGGTTATTCGATTGTTACCTGTGTGGCGGCGACTTCGCACTGCCGATACTCGACGATCTCACCATTGAGCGTGACGGTCTGCTCGGCGCGAATATCAGCCGAAGAGGCGCCAACGCTGAAAGTAAACGCGCCTGGCTCGGTGACGAAACGCATAGACGGATCGTAGAAGGCGAGACGAGACGGGTGCACGGTAAATGTAACGCGCCGCGTCTGGCCGGGCGCGAGCGAGAGACGGGCGAAGCCGAGCAGCATGCGCTCAGGACGTGCGGCGGAAGCCACCTCGTCGCGGTAGTAGAGCTGCACCACCTCATCGCCGGCGCGCTTGCCGCTATTACGGATTCGCACGCTCACCTTGATCGGGTCGGTGACGCTGCACGCGTGCACAACAAGGTCGCTGTAGGTAAATGTCGTGTAGCTCAGGCCATGCCCGAAGGGGAAGAGGGGGGTCGTCGGTGAGTCGATATAATCGCCGTAGAAAGGCGGATTATTCCCCCCGGCGCGCTGCGCGGCGTAGTTGGGGATCTGACCAACCGAGCGTGGTATGCTGATGGGCAGGCGTCCGCTCGGATTCACTTTACCGGTCAATACGTCGGCCAGGCCATTGCCGCCCTCTTCTCCTGGTGGAAACATCTGGAGCAGCGCGCTGGCTTTCTCGGCGGCGCGCGCGAGTGTGTGGACGCGCCCGCTGAGCACAACCACGATCAGGGGCGTCCCGCTCTCGGCCAGCATGTCGATCAACTCCTGCTGCACGCCAGTGAGTTCGAGGCTGGTCGCGTCGTTGCCCTCACCGGTAGTGACGGGCCGCAGGAGGCCGCTGCGCCCGGCGACCACGACAACCGCCACCTCGGCGCCGCGCGCTACATGCAGCGCCTCCGCGAAGCCCGAGCGATCATCGCCCATCACATCACAGCCCCTGGCGTAAAGCAGCTCTACATCGTTGCCCAATGCCGCACGCAGGCCCGCGAGCGGCGTGACATGGGGAGTGAAATACGGGCCTGGCGCGTAATCTCCGGCAGCGCGCGGTACGAGAAGTCCAGACTCATCTCCAGGGGCCGCTCCCTTGAAGATCGTCTCCTGGTGAGCGGGATAGTGGTAATCACCTTGCAGCAGCCGCTCGTCGTCGGCGCCAGGCCCGATGACCGCCACGCGCCTGATCGTGGGCGCGAGCGGCAGTATGCCATCGTTGCTCAGCAAGATGATCGATTCGGCGACGGCGCGACGGGCAAGCGCGCGCTGTTCGGGGGTCTCAAAGACCACATCGGCGGCGTCCGCGTCAACGTAGGGATGCTCGAAAAGCCCCAGCTGGAACTTGAGGCGCAGCACGCGACGGACCGCCGCGTCGATGGCGTCCAGGGGCACGCGCCCGGCTGCGATTTCGGCCTTCAGCGGCGCTCCGTAGCAGTCAACGGCGGGCAGCTCTATATCAAGCCCGGCCAGCATGGCGAGTCGCGCCGCATCACCAGGCGTTGCCGCGACGCGCTGGGGCTTCATGAGCGCCGAGATGGCGCCGTAGTCGGCGACAACGAGGCCATTAAAGCCGAGTTCTTCGCGCAGCAGCCCGGTCAGGATAGCGGGGCTGCCGGCGCAGGGCAGGCCATCGACGGATGCATAAGAGTTCATAATCGTCGCCAGACCCGCGTTATGAATAACGGCGTTGAAGGGCGCGGCGTAGACCTCGCGCAGCTCGCGCGGTCCCAACTGCACAGGTCCCCAGTTGCGCCCGCCTTCCGACATGGCGTAGCCCAGAAAGTGCTTGCCGGTAGCGGCGACGCCATAGCGCAGGTCGTCGCTCTGTAAGCCCCTGACATATGCGGTCCCGATAATTCCGATCAGCGTCGGGTCCTCGCCATAGGTTTCTTCGACTCGGCCCCAGCGGGGATCGCGTGCGACATCGAGGACCGGAGCAAGCGCATGCCGGGCGCCAACCGCCAGCATCTGGTCACGAATAACCGTGGCTATCTCTTCGACAAGGGCCGGGTTCCAGGTCGCCGCCAGCCCGATGCCCTGGGGAAAGACGGTTGCATCGCGGTGACAGAACCCTCCCGTGGCTTCTTCATGCACGATAACGGGAATGCCCAGGCGCGTGTGTTCAATAGCGGCCCTTTGAATAGCATTCATCAGGGCGGCACTTTCATGCGGGTGCAGCCCCGTCGAGGCGCCGATACGCGTGACCTGCCCGATTCCGTGTGGCATCTTCTCGGCGATAATAGCGGGATCGAGCGCGTCCCCGTTCATAAAAGTGGTACTCCAGAGACAACCGAGTTGCGCCAGCTTCTCTTCCAGAGTCATGAGAGCGAGCAGATTCTCAACTCGATCCTCAAGCGAGGCGCTCGGATCACGGTATGGCGGTACGGGCATGCTTTTACTCCTTGCTATTAAGATGGCCTGATGAATAAGGCGGCCAGAAAAGATGGCCAGAAAAGATGGCCAGAAAAGATGGCCTGATAAATAAGATGGCCTGATAAATAAGGCGGTCCGGGCGAGACGGGGGCAAGCCCCGTCTCTACACATAATGGATCGATGAACCGTGATGTTGAGACGGGGCTTGCCCCCGTCTTTTCACCCCGGTTCATCCCTATTATCTACGATGCGCTGATCGTCTGGTTCATGTTGTTCGAGAACTGCTGCGGCGAGATCTGTTTCAGGAACAACTGATCGAGATTGGTGAGCAGCGCCTGAGCGGGCTGCGGCGGCAGCGCCTGGTCCCATGACAACTGGAAGTGAGGCGCGTTCTGCACCATATTATAGTTGAATTGCAGCCAATCGGAGTGCTGCGCGCTCGCTAACTGGTCCCCGATGCCCTGAACTGCTGGTATGTCACCCAGAGCGATATACTTTTTGATCTCATCGGCGTTCAAAACGACTTCTTTGAGATAGGTGATGCAGTTCTGAGGGGATTTTGCGGTTGAGGAGATGGAATAGTAGTTGCAGGGGTTGCCCGCGACATCCGCGGGATTGCCCTGGCCGCCCTCAATCGCAGGGAAGGCGAACCAGCCGAGCTTGCCCTGTTGCACAAATTGCGCGGCGTTGGTCAGGAAGACGGGGAAGTTCCAGTTGCCCTGGAGCATCATCGCGGCCTTCCCGGTATAAACCAGCGCGGCGTCCTGGTTGGTATCCGCGATCACCGAGGCAAAATTGGAGCCAAAGGCGCCCATACTGACCAGTTGTTGGATAGCCGTGTTGGCTTTGATAAAGGCGTCCTGTGACCATGAACCCTTTTGATTAGCAAGCACGGCGTTGAATGCTCCTGGCCCGCCATAGCGATCAACGAGGTACTCCTCGTACATCAGATACGGCCATTTGCTGCCCCCGGCAAGTGCGATGGGTATGATGTTGTGTTGTTTCAAAGTATTGATGGTTTGCAGCAGGTCGCCCCAGGTCTGGGGAGGGTTCAGGTGATATTGATCGAAGATGGCCTTGTTGTAGAAAAACATCACCGGCTGCATGCCGCTGTTAGGGACGCCGTAGATCTTGCCATCGAAGGTAACGCCAGACATCACGGCGGGCAGGTATTTGTTCTTCCAGGAAGGATCCGCGTTGAGGGCGGAGGTCAGATCATAGACATCGCCAGCGTCAATATACGACTTGAGGATGCCGCCTCCCCAGCCGAAAAAGATATCTGGCGGATTATGCGCTCCCATCGCCACCTGCAATTTTTGTTTGTAGGGATCATTCTGGAAGAAGTCGATGGTTGCATGAATGTCGGGATGCGCTTTGTTAAACGCTGCCGTGGCGCTCTGGATAACCTGCGCCTCCTGCTGCGTGCGGATATCCCAGATAGTGACGGTAGAGCTACTGGTTGATGTAGTGCGACTGCTGCCAACACCGAGGCAACCTGCCAGCGCCGTTGATAATGTAGCCCCGCCTGCCAGTGTGAGGAATGTGCGGCGCGATATCTGCTGTGTTTGCATTTCACTGCCTCCCAGGCTAATCTCTGGCCCGATATGATCTAATGCGACGATCACAAAATATGAAGAGGACAACATGGGTTCAGTTCTCCCGCCGTCAGGAGAATGGCGCCGATGAGCTTGCAAGCGCTTGCAAAGTCTAAGAGGAATATACCTGATTTCGATATTGATGTCAACCCTTTCCTCTTCAATTCGGGTAGAAAAGGCGTTCTTTATCCGGTGAAGCACATGAAAAAGTGGCTTCCACGTTCATAATACCAGCATCAGGGATTGACAGACAGCAGGAGGGCATGTTATCATTGCTTCTGAAATTGAAAGCGCTTGCAAGATGAGCAAGCGCGAAGGGGTGCGCCTGTGAAGAAGAGTCCGATCAGTGGGAATATGAATCCGACGACGCGCGATGTCACGATATTTGATGTTGCCGACGAGGCCGGCGTCTCGTACTCCACGGTCTCACGCGTCATCAATAACAAAGATCATGTCAGCCCGGAGAAGCGCGAGCGTGTTCTGCGGGCGATGGCGCAGCTCGGCTACGTCGCCAACGAGCAGGCGCGTAACCTGGCCGGGGGGGCCTCGCGCGTGGTGGGACTGCTGGTCGATTACCTCAGCACAAGTTACATGGACGAGATTATTCGCGGCATCGATGAGGCGCTGGACGCCGAGAACTACGATCTTATGCTCTACACCACGCACCGGCGCAAGACAAAGGAATCGGCATACGTGACCAAGCTCACGCGCAAGCTTGCCGATGGCCTGCTGTTGATCTTGCCCCGCAACGCCTCCGCGTACCTGGATACGCTGCGCCAGCGCCGCTTCCCTCACGTACTCATCGATTATCTCAGCGATGGGCAGAACGCCCCCGCGATCTCGGCCACCAATTTTCGCGGCTCTTATGACGCGATGAAATATCTGCTTTCCCTGGGGCACCGCCGCATCGGATTTATTACCGGCAACATGGAGTTTGGCTGTGCTCGTGAGCGTCTGGATGCTTATAAGGCGGCGCTCAAGGATCACGGCATCCCCTTCGATCCCGCTCTGGTGCGTGAGGGGGATTTCATGCAGCCGCAGGGCTATCAGTGCGCGCAGCAGCTCCTGAGTTTGCCGCAGCCCCCGACGGCCATTTTCGCCTCGAACGATATGATGGCCTTTGGCGTAATGGAGGCTGCCAGAGAGCGGGGATGGCGTCTCCCCGAAGATCTCTCCATTGTCGGCTTCGATGACATCCCCCAGGCCGCACACGTCCATCCCGCATTAACAACCGTGCGCCAACCTCTGGAGGAGATGGGGCGCAGCGCCGCCAGGCTCCTCTTGCATTATATTGCCGAACCCACAGCCGAAGTAGAGCGTATCGAACTGCCTACCGAACTGATCCTGCGCGAGTCATGTCAGGCTCCGCGAGATGAGCACTCCAGTTAAGCACGAAAGGAGGGATCTCTTCGCCTTTTCTCATCTACTCATCCTATCGTATGGTCGTATCGTCATAATGGTGCCTCCTTGCAGTGAAGGGCGGCACCGTAAGCACTGACAGCATACAATGGTTGTTCCCTTGCCCGAGGACGGGCTACTCCTGGCTATCATAATTTGAAAGGAGCGGCAACCTGATGAAACGACGCGAATTCCTTGCCTCTATGGGAGGTCTTGTCCTGGCCTCGCCCCTGGCTATTTCGGCCTGTGGAAATACCAGTACCGGCTCTACAACGGGCAATCAGAAGGTGACGATCAACTGGTGGTTCCTTGATGGCCAAGCCAAGCAAAATGCCGACTGGCAGAACGTCGCCAAACAGTATATGAAGGCGCATCCCAACGTCACCATTAAAACGACGATTATCGAAAACCAGGCATTCAAGCAGAAGCTCGCCACCGTGATGCAGGCGGGGCAGCCACCCGATATCTTCCATAGCTGGGGCGGCGGTATCCTTTTCAATTACGCGAAGGCCGGGCTGGTGAAGGATCTCACCCCGGATCTACAGGGCGGCTGGGGTGATTCGTTCAGCCAGTCGGCGCTCAACGTCTACGCTCAGAACGGTCACAATTGGGGCGTGCCCTGGGATATGGGCGGCATTGCTTTCTACTACAACAAGGATCTCTTCGCCAAGGCGAACATTACCCAGTTGCCGACCACCTGGAGCCAGTTTTTGCAGGTGGTGCAGCAATTGAAGAGCGCGGGCATTACCCCTATCGCGCTGGGCGAAGGCGATAAATGGCCGGGCCATTACTGGTGGGCCTATCTGGCTACCCGTATCGGCGGCAAGGCCGGTTTTGACGCGGCAGCTACGCAGCAAGGCGCCGGTTTTGCCAGCCAGCCTTTTGTTGAGGCGGGCCAGCGCCTGCAAGAACTGATCGCGCTCAAACCCTTCCAGAAAGGGTTTCTGGGGGCAGTCTATAACGATGAGATCACGGCGATGGGGACCGGCAAGGCTGCGATGGAATTGATGGGGCAGTGGGCGCCAGCGGCCGACGAGGGCCAGGTGCCTAAAGGGAAGACACTCAATCTTGGCTTCTTCCCCTTCCCCATGGTCGAGGGCGGCGCTGGCAACCCTAACGATGTCTTTGGCGGCGGCGGTGGGTACGCCGTCGGCAAAAATGCTCCCCAGGAGGCCGTTGACTTCTTGAAATTCTTCACCAGCGTCCAGGTTCAGCGCGCTTTTGGCAAAGCCGGGTATCTGACGCCTGTGGTCAAAGGCGCTTCCGATGCCCTCACCAATCCCTTGCTTCGGGATGTACAGAATATGGTGGCCCATGCCCCCTACTTCCAGCTCTACTACGACCAGTACTTCCCGCCGGCTATAGCGAACGCTGTGCTGGATGGTACGCAGGCCCTGTACGCCGGCACGACCACTCCGCAGGCGGTGGCTCAGCAGGTGCAGGCGGCGGCAGCTACGGCGTTGCAGGGCAGTTAGGCGCGGAAGCTGAAAACCAGTGTGGGAATGCGGTCCTTCGCTTCCCACACTGGTTGATGCCTTATAACAAAGCTGAAAGGATCATCCCTATGCAGTTGATCTCTCCTTCTGCCACAGAGACGGAAGTCAAGTCTGAGCGGCCCCCCGCCAGCCCTGCACGCAGCAGAATCAGGCGGGCGAGCATAATACTGCTCTTCCTGCTGCCCAGCGTCATCTTATATACTGTGCTGGTTGTCGTGCCCATCATACAGGCCGCCTACTACAGTCTCTTTCGCTGGGATGGCCTGGAGCCGCTGGTGAATTTCGTCGGGTTGCATAACTACCTGCTTGCTTTCAGCAACCCTGTATTCCTGGAAACCTTTGCCCACAATCTGTTGATTGTTGCGCTCTCCCTGTGCATTGAGCTTCCCTTCGCCTTGCTGGTATCGCTGGTCATCGGCAAGAAGTTGCCCGGCGGTATGATCTTCCGCGCCATTTTCTTTATGCCGTTTGTCATCTCGGAAGTCATTGCCGGCGTGATCTGGCAGTTCATTTACCGGCCAGACGGTGGGCTGCTCGACGCGATCTTGCAGGCTCTGAACCCACACTTTCAGGGGGGACTCTGGCTGGCCGATCCCAGGATAACGCTTATCTGCATCTTTGTGGTGATCGTCTGGAAATACTTCGGCCTCTACGTGGTGCTCTATACAGCCGCGATCCAGAACGTCCCCGACGAGATCGTCGAGGCTGCGCGTGTCGATGGTGCAACAGGACTCCAGGTGACGCGTTATATCACCATCCCGCTGCTGGGCACAACCATCCGCCTCAGCATTTTACTCTCGGTGCTCGGATCGCTGCAAATCTTCGACATAATCTATGTGATGACTCATGGCGGCCCGATCCATGCCAGCGAGGTCTTTGCTACCTACCTGATCACCTACGGCATCAACGCGTTTGCGATGGGCTACGGCAGTGCTATTGGCGTAGTTATGTTCCTGACTTGCTTTGTGTTCGCGCTGATGTATCAGCGTTTCGCTATGCAAAGGGATGTGGCTAGCAGCATCGCCATGCAAGAAGCATAATAAGAGTAGAGGGAGAGAGCTATGTACGCACTCGTACAACAACGGCGCTTCGCACAGCGCCGCATCATCCAGAAATCGGTCCCGCTGATCCCCCGCTATATTATTTGCGTTGCGGTGGCAATCTTTGTACTGGTGCCGATGCTGGTGGCTATTCTTGGCGGATTCAGGACGAATGCCGACCTGAACAGCGCGCCTTTCGCGCTGCCGAATCCCTGGCATTTCGAGAACTTCGCCGGTATTGTGACGCAGCCCGTTTTCTGGCTGTCGTTCTGGAACAGTTTAGTGGTGACGGTGGCGACGGTCGTCCTGCTGCTGGCGATTTCTTGCCCGGCGGCCTTTGTCTTTGCGCGTATGGATTTCCCTGGCCGGCAGATGGTTTTTAACTTTTTGCTCATCGGCTTCCTGTTCCCATTTGCGATGGCTATCCTCCCCCTGTATATCATGCTGCGCGGCCTCGGTCTGCTCAACACGCTGCAAGGAGTTATTCTAACGCAGGTCGCCTTCGGAGTGCCGGCCACAGTGCTGATCCTGCGCAACTTCTTCTGGGCCATCCCGCGTGAACTGGAGGATGCCACCTATATCGATGGCGGCACGCCGGTTGATTTCTTCTGGCATGTGCTGCTGCCGCTGGCACGCCCGGCGCTGGCGGTGATCGCGATGCTCACCATGGTGGCGAGCTGGAATAACTTCCTCCTGCCACTGCTGACGCTCGGCGATCAGTCGACGTGGACACTGCCCCTGGGCATCATGCAATTCCAGACGGAGCATTTGACCGACTGGGCCGCTATCATGGCCTACATCACTCTATGCATGATTCCCGCTATCATCTTCTATCTCCTGGCAGAACGCTATCTGGTCTCGGGCCTGACGACCTCTGGCGCACTCAGAGGATAGTGTTTTTTGTGCGCGCTGGCGCAGCCAGCGCGCACAAAAATAGAATATATTTTTTCGGGGGACACCCCCCGTGCCCCCGGTTAAGGGAGGCTGCCCTTAACCATCCCGCTTGAAGTGTGGAAAGGAGCATCGTTTATGACGCGCTACCGCGTCGCCATCGTTGGCACCGGCGCTATCGCGAACTACCATATGCGCGCGCTCGATGAGATGAAGGGGCGGGCCGAGGTGGTAGCGGCGGTAGATGTTCTGCGCGAGAGAGTTGAAGCTTTCAGCGCGAAATACGGCATTCCGCGCAGTTACACGGATGCGGGGGAGATGCTGGAGCGGGAGCGGCCCGATCTCGTCCATATCGCCACGCCGCCGGACAGCCACTACGATCTGGTTGTTCGCTCGCTGGAAGCTGGTGCCCACGTATTGTGCGAAAAGCCTCTCTGCACCTCGCTCGCGCAGCTTGACCACATCGCTGCCATCGAGCAGCGCACGGGCAGATATTGCAGCAGCGTCTTCCAGTGGCGCTTCGGCTCGGGAGCGCAGCATCTCAAGCGGCTGATTCAAATAGAGGCGTTCGGGCGGCCTCTGGTCGGCCTCTGTCAGACGACGTGGTATCGCGACCACGCGTACTACCAGGTGCCGTGGCGCGGCAAGTGGTCAACCGAGGGCGGAGGGCCGACAATGGGGCACGGCATTCACGCCATGGATCTTTTCGTGTGGCTGCTGGGTGACTGGGAAGAGGTGAGCGCTATGACCGCGACGCTTGACCGCGCGATAGAAGTAGAGGATGTTTCACTTGCCGTGCTGCGCTTCAAGAACGGTGCGCTGGGCAGTATTGTGAATAGTGTGCTCTCTCCGCGCGAGGAGACCTATCTGCGCTTCGACTTTCAGAAGGCGTCTGTCGAATTGACGGCGCTCTATAGTTATACCAATGCTAACTGGCGTTTTTCGCAGCCGTCATCGATGCAGGATGCCTCTGTGGCGGCACTCTGGCGCGAATCTGCCGGGGATCAGCCTGCCTCGCATGCAACGCAGCTTGCCTATCTGCTGGACAGCCTGGACCGCCATGTTCGACCTTTATCTGGCACGCCCGATGTACGCCCTACCTTCGAGTTGATTACGGGCATCTACAAGTCCGCTGCAAGCGGGAGCGTCGTGCAGCGGGGTTCAATCGTTGAAGGCGATCCTTTCTACTATCATGTATCCGGGCACTCGCGCGGCTCCGCCGCGCAAGAGGTAGAGTAAGTGTTGTGCCAAACTGCGCGCAGCGCAGTTTGGCACAACACTTACTCTACCGGGCGTGCATATGGCTTCGCTGCATAAGGGGATATGAGGTGTTGAGGGAACATGCGCTTAGCGCATGTTCCCTCAACACCTCATACAAAAGGCGAACGCCGCAGGCGCGAGCAGTATCATAGGGATGAGGAAAGTGATGAGAACCATTGAAAAGATCGAAGTTTTCCCTGTTCGTTTGCCGATCACCGGCACCTTTCGCTTCGCATCGGGAAGCGCGGGCCAGGCCGGCGAGACGGCTCCCTTTGTGCTTGTGAAGATGACCGACAGCGAAGGAGAAACGGGCTGGGGCGAAGGGCGTCCGATGCCGCAATGGTCGTATGAGACGCTGGAAGCGGTCACGACGACTATTCGCAACTACCTGGCCCCCGCCGTTCTCGGTCAGGAGATTATGGACCGGCGGGGACTGCACCGGCGCATGCACAGCGTCATTGGTCGCGGCCCCAGCACCGGATTTCCGATTGCGAAGGCGGCAGTCGATATGGCCGTGCATGACCTGTGCGCGCGCAGCGCTGGTCTGCCTTTACGGGCCTTCCTGGGCGGAAGCAGTGCGAGCAAGACTGTTGCGCTGAGCTATACGCTGGCCGAGCATACGGCGGAGGGTGCGTGGCGCGAGGTCGATGCGGCAAGGGCGAAGGGCTTCCGCCATTTTAATTTCAAAGTCGCCGTCTCTTCAGCATCCGATGTCGCCGTAGCCCGGGCAGTCCGACTGGCTGCCGGTCCCGATGCCTTCGTGTGGGCGGATGCCAACCAGGGCTTGCGGCCACACGAGGCGCCGGCCATCGCTCGGGGCCTCGCTGATGCAGGCGTCAGCGTCCTGGAGCAGCCGTTTCCTGCGGATCAGATGCATCTCATGCGGCGGCTGCGCCAGCAATGCCCGCTGCCTCTGGCGATAGACGAGGCCAGCGTCAGCCCCGCCGACTTTTTCCATTATGCCGCCGAGGGCCTGGTGGACTATCTTGTAGTCAAGGTCACGCGCAGCGGCGGACTCTGGCCCTCGCTGCAACAGATTGCCGTCGCGGCCTCGGCGGGCCTGCCCCTGCTCGTGAGTGGCCTCACCGATGGCTTTTTGACGAAACTTGCGGCCTGCCAGTTAGCGCTGGCCTCTGGCTGCTGCGGACCGGCAGCTCTTAATGGCAGCCAGTTCGTCGACGAGTCCGTGCTCTACCCGGGCAAGAGCGAGATAGAGTTCGACGGAGCCGTGCATCTCTGCAATCAGCCCGGCATTGGCGTCCGGCCTCGCCAGCAGGCTGTAGAACAGTTTCTTGTGAAGGATTTACTCTGATGAAGTGCACATTGATCCATACGCTGCATGATTCTATTGAACTGCGCTATCAGGATCAGCCACTATTTACTTATGTCTACGTGCCCGGAACGCCGGCCAGCGAATCGCCCAGGCCCTACTTCCATCCACTGCGCACCCTGGCCGGAAATAAGGTGAGCCTGTTTCGTCCCCACGATCATCCCTGGCACACCGGCCTCTCAATGACAATGGCCTATCTTTCAGGGGAGAACTTCTGGGGTGGGCCGAGCTATACCCGCGAAGCTGGCTATCGACAGCTTGATAATATCGGGCGCATCCAGCATACAGACTGGCAGGAGATCGCCTGCGCCGACGATGTGAGGTGTGTCGAGCGGCTGCAATGGATGACGCACGATGGAGCCTTGTGGATCGACGAGGAGCGCCGCATCGCCGTCGGCGAGATTAACGCCGAGGCTGGCTACTGGCGCCTGGATCTCGCGTTTCGCCTGGTCAATAGCGCGGGGCGGGCGCTCGTCTTCGGCTCACCCACTACGGAGGGCAGGCCGAAGGCCGGCTATGGCGGGCTGTTCTGGCGCGGGCCGCGCTCTTTTCTGCACGGCCAGATCCTCGGTGCCGGTGATCTGGAGGGGCCGGAAATGATGGGCAGGCAGTCGCCGTGGCTGGCCTTTAGCGGCTGGCACGATGGCAACGGAGCGCAATCCACGCTCATCTTCATCGATCAGCCCCAAAACCCCCGCTATCCCAACAAATGGTTCGTGCGCAGCGATCCGTATGCCTGCGTCAGTTGCTCATTTATGTTCGACGAGTACTACACTCTGCAACCAGGCCAGGCGTTGGCGCTTGCGTATCGCGTCGTGATCGCCAGCGGCGCATGGTCACGCGAGCGCGTCGAAGAATACACAAAAGGATGATGCCCATTCACCCTCCTTATGTGCTAAGAAATAAGGGCAAAGATACGGGCCGGCGCGCCATTGGCCGCGCGCACTTTCATGGGAGCGACCACCAGCAGGCAGCGCTCCGGTAGTTGATCGAGATTGGTCATATTCTCTATAATGAGCCGCCCGGCAGTCAGCCAGATCTTATGCAGCGGGAAGGTTGTCGAATCGACGGCATCGGCGGAGGGACCATCGAAGCCAATGCCTGAGATGTCGCGCTCGATGAGCGCCTGCGTTGCCCCGGCATCGGGATAGCACCACCCGGTCCAGTACTGGTCGGTGCCCCAGTTGCGAGCATTGTTCGAGTAAATCAGCACAAAGTCGCCGGGGCGAATGCGATCCATATGCGGCTCAAGTTCGGCGCGCGTGAAGGTGCCGGGCGCGTGCTGCGAGAAATCCAGCACAACCGCGTCCGTTACCAGACGCTCCAGCGGGATATCGTCGAGCGTTGGCCCGCTGGAATGATGTGAAGGAGCGTCGATGTGCGTGCCGGTATGGTTGATGAAGTGATACTCGGACATACCATAGCCATCGACCTCGAAGCGAGCAAAATCATGAAATTTAGGGCGTGCCAGGCCCGGATAGATGGGCATGTCGTTCGAGTAATACTGTGATAGATCGATGATACGCATGGGTAAACCTCCTTATCAGATTTAACGACCAGGACCGGCAATGTCAACCTGAGCGGAGCGCAGCGAAGGATCTGATTCCCCATCATGCGGCTCCTTCGCTGCGCTCCGCTCCGCTCAGGATGACATATAGCTAAGGATGACATTGCCCCGTATTTCCGGGTGATGGTTGTTAAACTTCATGATGAAGCAGGCGGGCCACCGTGTGCAGCGCCTGCTGTAATTCTTCCTCATAAGTAAAGCCGTGCGGCGCCAGGCGAATTCCGCGCCCGCGCGCCGACGCGATGATCGAGTGCTGGCGCAGTTCGTTTTCCAACTGGTGGGCGCGTTCAGGCGAGCCGGTATCAATGGCTGTCGTCGCACCCTTCTGTGACGCCTGCCGGGGGCCGATCACACGCAGATCGAGCCGCGCCGCCAGGTCGTAAGCCAGCGTCGAGAGACGTTCAACCTGCGCGCGGATCCCGTCGATGCCGGCATCCAGCACCAGTTGCATGCCGGCACGCGCCGCGTAGGCGTTGATAATCGGCGGCGTCCCCAGATCGAAGCGCGCCGCCGTTCCTGCATAATCGAGCAGGGTGGGATCGAAGGCGAAGGGCTGCCGCCGTCCGAACCAGCCTGTCATCGCCGGCTCAAGACGCTCGATGAGCGCCGGATTGACATAGAGGAAGGCGAGTCCCGCCGTTCCGAGCAGATACTTGAGCGTCCCGGCGGCCAGGAAATCGATGCCGCTGGCCTTCACATCGATAGGCACCGTACCGATGGATTGATAGGCATCCACAAAGACCAGCGCGCCCTGCTCGTGCGCCGCTTTCACTACTGGCGACAGGTCGGTCATGGCGCCATGTGCATAGCAGACATGCGGCACGGAGACCAGCGCCGTCGTATCATCGGCGGCTGCGGCGAAGCGCTCGCCGCTCACCATCCCCTCTTCATCGGCAGCCAGCACATCCACCAGCCAGCCCTCATGGCGCAGCGCCAGCCAGGCATGCGCCACGCCGGGGAACTCAATAGTGCTCGTGACCACACGCCGCCGCTTGATATGCGGTGCGATATGCAGCGCGCTGGCAAGCGAGGAGACAAGCTGAGAGACAGAACTGCCCACTGCGATCTCAGCGGGAGCAGCGCCGATCAGGGCTGCGAAGGTCGCGCGGGCGCGCTCGACCTCCTCAACCCAGGCATCCCAGTGCATTCCCAGATTAGCCCATTGGTCCAGAAACGTTTCTATTGCCATATGGACCGGTGTTGCAAGAGGTCCCTGGGAGCAGTTCGCCAGATAGATGGCCGTGTTGAGGAGAGGGCAGGCCGCGCGCAGGGTTTGTAATCGGGTCGGAAAGGAAGGCCGGGGATGGTATGTCGTCTGCATAGTGATCCTCTCTGGAGAGATCAGTTCAGGAACGAAGAAGCTACGGGCTGTGTCAAATGCAGTATATCACATTGGAGATGAAGAAAGCTGAGGCAGGGCGCCGCGCACACGCGGCGCCCTGCCTCAGCTTTCTTCATCTTTCCACAATCACCAGGCTTGATAGTTGTTACTATTCGCTGTTGCGTTGGGAGGCAACAAAGGAGGCGTACCAGCGGCCACTATCTTTGATGATGCGCCGCTGCGTGGGGTAATCGACGTAGATCAGGCCGAAGCGCTTACGATAGCCCTCGGCCCACTCGAAGTTGTCGAGCAGCGACCAGACGAAGTAGCCCTTGACGGGCACCCCCTGGCGGACGACCTGCGCGACGCTTTGAATGTGGCGCCGCAGGTAGTCGATGCGCTGCTGGTCATGGATACTGCCATCGCTGTCGAGGTAGTCATTGAAAGCGGCGCCGCTCTCGGTAATTATCAGCGCTTTCGGCGCGTACTCACGATGGATACGTGCCAGAATGTTAGCCAGGCCATCGGGGAAGATCTCCCAGCCCATCGCCGTGTAGGAGGAGCCGGGTATGCTCTCTATGGCTTCGAAACTCTCTGTGGGCGTGCCGTTTTCCCCTGCGGCCTCGCCATCTGAGCGTGCTCGCACGAGCATACGCGAGTAGTAGTTGACGCCCAGGAAATCGATAGGTGTGGAGATGATGGAGAAATCGTCGGCATGCGCCGGTGGAGGAGCCACCTGCATATCACTGAAAAGGCCCTCCGGGTAGCGCCCGCGAAAGACTGGATCGAGGAACCAGCGGTTGCGGAAGGTGTCGGCGCGGCGGGCCGCCAGCAGCGTTTCCGGGCGCTGGTCTGCGGCGTAGATGGGATAGAAGTCGATGGAGATGCCGACCTGTGCTGTGGGCGGCAGATGAGCGCGCAGGCGCGGGACGGCTAACCCGTGCGAGAGCAGAACATGATGGCCGACGTTCACAGCAAGCTGTTTGTCGTGCAGGCCGGGGGCATGAATGCCCAGGGCATAGCCCAGGTAGGCGGTACACCAGGGCTCGTTCTGCGTGATCCACCCGTGAACACGATCTCCGAGGCGGCGGGCCACCACTTCGGCATAGTCGGCGAAGGCGAAAGCGGTATCGCGGGTGAGCCAGCCGCCGCGATCCTGCAAGGCCACGGGCAGATCCCAGTGGTAGAGCGTGGCGAGGGGACGGATGCCGCGCGCCAGCAGTGCGTCGACCAGGCGGTCATAAAAATCGAGGCCGCGTTCATTGACCGTGCCCCGTCCTTCGGGAAGGATACGCGGCCAGGAGAGCGAGAAGCGATAGGCGGAGAGATTCAGTTCGGCCATCAGCGCCACATCTTCTTCCATACGGTGGTAGTGGTCTACCGCAATCGCGCCAGTCTGCCCCTGATAGGTAGCCCCGGGCACGGCGGCGAAGCGATCCCACACTGAAAGGGCGCGCCCGTCTTCATGCACCGCACCCTCTATTTGATAGGCTGAGGTCGCTGCCCCCCAGAGGAAATCGGGGGGAAAAGCGCCGGGCGCCGGATCCAGCAGTGTATCGCTGTCTGGCTCTGGTTGGTATGAGATATCTTCAGTAATGCTCATTAAGACTCCTGATCTACTACGGTGCTACACGAGAACTTTGTCATTCTCTTTCTTTGGGGGAAGCAGTTTCTTGTGTGAAGCCATAAGCTTGCGCAGCGGACGCTCGGAGCGCAGGCGGGGATTCGCCAGCTCGTCGATCCCGAAATTGATAAAGGTTAACCCGGCGCACAGGATGGCGACGCACAGGCCCGCCGGCACAAATTGCCACCATTTGCCAACAATGAGCGCCCCGTTACTCTGCGCCCAGAAGAGTAACTCGCCCCAGCTGGCGTGCGATACGTCCCCCAGCCCCAGAAAATCCAGACCCACCTGAGCGCCTACCGCGTAGACAAAGGTGCCGATGAAGGTCGAGGCCACCAGCGCGATCTCGTTGGGCAGGATTTCCATGAAGATGACGCGTAGCGCCGTCTCCCCGGTGGCCCGCGCGGCGGTCACGAACTCGCGCTCCTTCAACGAGAGCGTCTGCGCCCGCAGGACGCGCGCCCCATAGCTCCAGGAGGTAAACAGCAGGATCACTGCCAGCACAAACTCGCTTCGGCTCGATCCAGTATTTGCCAGCGAGGCCAGCACAATCGCCAGGGGCAGGCCCGGCAGAACCAGGAACACATTGATAACCAGCGTAAGCAGTTCATCCACCAGGCCGCCGAAGTAGGCGGCCGACAGCCCGAAGATGATCTGCAAAGCGGTCGAGCCGGCGGCGGCGATCAGGCCGGTAGTGAGAGAGATGCGCGTGCCGTAGGCGATCTGCGCCAGAATATCCTGGCCCAATCCCGTCGTGCCCAGTGGATGCGCCGCGGACGGTGGCAGGGAGCCACGCACCACGGTAGCGTCCGGGGGGTAGGGGATCAGCAGCGTGCCTACAGTCGAAAGCAGCACGAAAAAGACCACGCTGCCCACCCCGACGGCGATTTTAGGGTTAGAGAGGATGACCCTCATGATGCCCCTGCCACGTTCCTTCGCTCGATTCATAAGCGTGGACGACTCAATATGTTGATCGGTGAAACTGGTGGCGTGCATCGTTTAGCTCCTCCCCTGCCGCACCCGGGGATCCAGCAGCGCGTAGAGCAACTCCGAGAGGAAGTTTGCCAGCAGCACCGCCACAGCGATCACCAGGAAACAGCCCTCAATCAGCGCGTAATCGTTTCCTTGCACCCCTTTATACAGGGCGAAGCCGATGCCAGGATAGTTGAAAACAATCTCTGTGAGCAGGGAGCCGCTGACCACCAGGCCCAGGGAGATCGAAAAGCTGGTGATGCTGGGCAGGATGGCGTTGCGGGCGGCGTAATTGAACATCACCCGTCGTTCAGAGAGACCTTTGGCCTCGGCCATGAGCACATAGTCTTCGGTGAGCGTGGTGATCATGGTGTTGCGCATGGTCAGCACCCAGCCGGCCAGCGAGCCAATGACCAGCGTGGCGACGGGCAAAATGGCATGCTGCACGACGCTGGCGATGAAATCTGCGTTCCAGCCGGGCGTCACGCTGAATACATCGTAGCCGCTATCGGTAGGAAACCAGGAGAGGCCCACAGCAAACACATAGACCAGCCCCAGGGCCATCCAGAAGTAGGGAGCCGCGGAGAGAAAGGTCAGGATGGGCGGCAGGGCGGTATCGTACCAGGAACCGCGCCTCCAGGCAGTCACCATACCGATCAGGGTGCCAATCAAAAAGCTCAGGATGACAGCGACGCCCACCAGCCCTATCGTCCAGGGCAGGCTCTCTTGCAGGATGGTGAGGACCGGCGTGGGAAACTGCGAGGTCGCAATGCCCATATTCCCATGCAGCATGCCACTCAGATAATTGAAGTATTGCTGCCACAGGGGTATATCAGGGTTCACTCCGAACTCCGCCCTGATAGCTGCGAGTTGGGCGCGCGAGAGCGCCTGGCCCTGGAGCTTCGCAATATAGGCGTCGGCAGGATCACCCGGCATCAGGCGCGGAATGATGAAATTGAGGGTGATGGCTGCCCAGAATGCTATCAGGTAGAAGCCTGTACGCCGCAAAAGAAAGCGCATACTTCCCTCCCTCCTTTATTGAGATCTGCCTTTCCCATTCCTCGCTTCTGAGGCCATCGCTTGCTCGCGCCTGCGGCGCTCGCCTTTGGAAGTGGTAGTGTGGGACAGGCGCGGCGCGCCTGTCCCACACTACCACTTCCATCTCAGGTGCCGCGAAGCCGAGCGAGGACCCGGGCTGCGGAGCCTCGCTGTCTGGCATCAGACACACCTCAATAGAGAAGCAGGATAGACAGACATAAGAATCGCTACGATCAGGCCGCTTTCAGATGCAGGATGACGTTCTCGAAATCGGGCACCTGGAAGGGCGAGCCGAAATCATATGGATTGTCAGTCGAAGGCCAGCCCACATAGTTCTTCGTGGAGTACTCATCCCAGTTGACGTTAACGGTCAACGGGATAGCGGGGAGTTGCTCCACCATGACCTTCTCAAGACCCTGGATGGCCTGCTTCTGCGCATTGGGATCGAGAGTCTGCTGATACTGCTCGATGTACTTATCGGTCAGAGCCGAGAGACCGTTGCTGGTCGAGGCGTCCCAGCGCTCGAAGTTCGTGCCAGAGACCGTCTGCCCGGGTTTGGCTGAGTACGCGCTTTCCAGCACCGCTTGTAGACCGTAGTACGGAGAAGGGCCAGCGTTGGTCCAGCAGATCGAAGCGCTGTAGTTGCCGGTAGTGATCGCGTTGACGAAAGAAGTCTGAGACATCGAATTCACCGAAGCGTTGATGCCCGCAGCCTTCAGATCGTTGACGATGAATTGTACATCCTGGTCCCAGTCGCTCCAGCCGGTAACGACGTTCACCGGCACGGTCAGTTCTTTGCCACTGGCGTCGCGATAGAAGCCGTCGCTGCCCTTCTTGAAGCCGGCCTGCTCCAGATAGCTCTGAGCCTGCTGCACACTGTACTGGAACTTCATGTTCTGGTACTGGGGCGCGATCCAATCATTGAAGGTCGGGGTGACGATGCCCGTAGGAGTGGCGGCTTTGGCATAGGCAGCCACGCCCTGGGGCAACTGGTCGCGGTTGATCGCCGTGCTGATGGCTTTGCGGACCAGCACGTTATTGAAGGGCGACTTTTGCAGGTTCAGGTAGAGCATGACCACGTTGCTCGCCGGGAAGAAGGTATGGTTGTGCTGCGGGTCCTTCTGCGTGAACTGCGCATCCAGGTCGGGATTCCAGGCAACGCCCATCCAGTCGAGCTTGCCCGAGATCATGTCGGTAATCGCCGTGGTGTTGTCCTTGATCGAGACCACCTGGATCTCCGGTACCTGCGGCTTGGTGCCCCAGTAATCGGGGTTGACAACGTAAGTGACAATGTTGCTGTTCCAGCTCTGGAGCTTGTAGGGGCCGATGACAACAGGATTCTTGTCGTTGGCATACTTGGCCGGGTCGCCGCTGATGGTAGACCAGACGTGTTCTGGAACGATGCGCACCTGGTTGCCGATGTAGTAGAGCGCGGTGGTGTTGGGCTGGGTGAGCGTGAAGACCACCGTATTGTCATCAGGGGCGGAGACGCTCTTGTAAAATGGCGCTACTCCATTGATGTCAAGTGCGGGGTTCTGCTTGAGCAGATTGAAGGTGAAGACGACATCCTTGCTCGTGAATGGCTGGCCGTCGCTCCATTTCACGCCCTGGCGGAGATTGAACGTCAACTGCATATTGTTGTTGGAGAATTGATAGCTGCTCGCCAGCCAGGGCTGGGACTGGCCCGTCAGTCCATTGATGAACCAGAGTTGCTCGTACATCAGGCCCGCCGCGCCCCATTCTCCACCGTGGTTGGCGTCAAAGTAGGGGTTGAAGAGATCGACGACGGGCTGGCCGGGAGCCGGGAGCACATGCAAGGTCTTTGCTCCACTGCTATTTTGCGTTGTCTGACTGGTACTGGAGCCACCTCCACAGGCGGCCAGCACCATGCCCAGCACCATCACCAGCGAGAACAACGCTACCGCGTAGCGCCGCCGTGAGGATGCGAGATAGGAAGACATATGTTACCTCCTGACGCTGGAAAACGAATCGTTCGACGATCCATACACCTTGAGAAGCCTCTCGCTTCCAATTGACTCTGTAACAAACAGATCCTGTAAAAAGGACAAAAAGACAACCAGACGACGATACAACACAGCTTACAATGCTGAGATTATCGTTATCTCAACAAAACCAGGGAAAGACGCGCGGGCTACAGTATTGATAGGTTGTGATGATTACATCCCGCGACTATCGGATTGTCCAGGGAGAGAGCCGAAAAGATAGAACAAGGGGCAGCGCTCACCTCCTTCTTATTCAACGGCAGTCCGGGCGTCAGATGGGGCGCCGCAGGATGCTCGCACGATCAGGCTGGTTGGCATGTTGATACGCAACGATTCAAGGGACATGGGTAGGGATGCGCCCGGGACACGACCATTATGGTTCGCTCCCTTTGCTGCGGAACGGGCCGCGTCAACCAGGGCTAGCAGCATGCCGGCTGCGCGACAGCCCATGTCGTAAAATGGCTGCCGGACAGTCGTTAACGCCGGCTCCATGTGAGCGGACGTGAGGTTATCGTCGAAGCCGACTACCGCGATATCCTCGGGTACGCGCAGGCCGCGCTGCCGCGCCGCCGCGATGACGCCATAGGCCATCCAATCGCTGCCAGCGAAAATGGCCGTGGGGCGTTTTTCGGCGGGCAGGTCAAAGAAGGCGTTGGCGCAGAGGCGTCCGCTGGGGGGCGTAAAGTCGCCTTCGAGTACCAGGGCGGGATCGAGCGCGATGCCGGCCTCCGCGAGCGCATCACAATAGCCTGCGTAGCGGTTATGCGACACCTGGTACTTGAGCGGGCCTTGAATATGGGCGATGCGGCGGTGCCCCAGGCGAATCAGATGGCGCGTGGCCTCATACGCGCCCCCACGGTTATCGACAGTAATCCAGGGGATGCCCTCCGGCGGTGTCCACTGGTCGTCGATCAGCACGACGGCAAAGTTGCGCGAGTGCAGCTTTGCCAGGTGCTTCGCCGACGGACCCGGATAGACGGCAAGGAGGCCAGCCGTCAACCGGGTCCCCATGATACGGTTGATGATATCGCTGAGATCCTTCTCGTGATTCGCGTCGGCGATGCTGTACAGAATAAGGTCATACACGGTATTGCCTACAACTTCGCCGATGCCGCGCATCAACTCCGGGAGAAGCGGCCAGGCCAGAGAAGGCACCAGGGCGCCGAGCATGTAGCTGCGCCTGCCAGCCAGGCCCGAGGCAGCAGCATTGGGCACATAGTTGTGCTCGTCCATAATGCGCTGGATGCGCTCGCGAGTCTCCGGGTCGACATCCGGCTTCTCGTTGAGCACGCGTGAGACGGTGGCCGTAGAGACACCGGCCAGGCGTGCGATGTCTAGAATCGTCAGCTTCTCGGCCATAACAAACCTTCTCAGCCGGCCTGCCGCCAACAGCGCGCCGGCGGGAAAATAATGTGTAATCGTTCACGATAACGCTCACGTAAACGCTTACGAACCGAGTATACCGAATATATCGGTGGTTGTCAATACCATTAGCGGCCATTTTCGCCGTGAATGAGAAAATCGGGCAATTGACAATGACGGCCTTGCGAGTTATTCTTTTACTAACCGGAAGGTAAATATCTGGTATGTCATCTTATGGGTAGATGGAGGGTGCCCATCAAGATTGGCAATGCCGGATATCTGATGGAATGCCGGGGCGATGTAGGGACGCCGCGCCGCTCCCGGGTGTCTTCCCCGCCGGGATGGCTGCGGCGCAAGTCCGGTGCCGGGCCCCCATTGAACAGCGCCGGACAACCAGGAGCATGCCGGGGCGATGTAGGGACGCCGCGCCGCCTCCGGGTGTCTTCCCCGCCGGGATGGCTGCGGCGCAAGTCCGGTGCCGGCCAAAAACGGGGGCCGACAATTGATGGCAATGCCGGGTTGCTGGAGGAATGCTCCGCCATCCGGGTATTTCTACCGATGGTAAATATCGTTGGGGTATCGGGGCGGACTTGCGCCGCAAACAGGTGAGCATTTTGTAAACCGGGGGCGGCGCGGCGTCCCTACCCCATCCCGGCGTTGTTATCGTTACGCGGCATGTTCGACGATGCACCGGGGCGGCGGCTCATGCCGCTCAGGATGACAGTTATTTCAGAGGGGATGCTCATGAGCGATATTCGCGCCGCATGGCTGGCAATGATCCAGCAATATCAGCTTGCCCCGCAGCAGCCAGAGGGCGGGCAGTTCTGGTGTTCGCGCCTGGAAACAATTTCGCGGGACGAACTGCGCGCCATTCAAAGCGATAAACTGCGCATCGCGGTACAGTATGCCTACGAGTGCATTCCTTTTTATCGGCGCAAGTTTGACCGCATCGGTCTCGCGCCCGGCGATATCCGCTCGGTGGATGATTTACGCCTGATCCCTGTGACGACAAAGCAGGAGATGGCGCAGGACCTCGCCGAGTATAGTCCATGGGGCACCTACACGGCGCTGGATGATGAGTTGTGGGTGAAACGCGGCTGGCAGATCTTCTCCAGTTCTGGTACGACGGCTCAGCCGCGCTCCTTTCGCTACAGCCAGTTTGATCGCGAGATCTGGGCCTGGGCCGATGCGCGCGCGATGTGGGCGATGGGTTTTCGTCCTGGCCGCGATAGTGCGCTGATCGCCTTTGGCTATGGTCCGCATGTCTGGCTCTGGGGCGTGCATTACGCCTTCAACCTGATGGGTATCCCCATTGTCACCGCCGGCGGGCTGGATTCCAGTGCACGTGCGCGCTTCATCGAGCGCTACCGACCTACGATCCTTGCCTGTACGCCCTCCTATGCCCTCTATCTTGCCACGGTCATGCGCAAGCTGGGCTTTGACCCGGCGGCCAGCTCCATTCGCTACCTGTTTTGTGCCGGCGAGCCTGGCTACAGTATTCCCGCCACGCGTCGGCGCCTGGAGGAGACGTGGCAGGCCGAACTGCACGAGTTCTATGGCTGCACCGAGGCCGCGCCCGCAGCCGGTGGCTATACCTGCGCCGCCGTGGCTGCCCGCAAAGAGGGACCGGTCAGCACTCATTTTATGGATGATCTCCAGATCTGGGAAGTTGTCGATGAGAACATGCAGGCGCTGCCCGATGGACAGCGCGGGTTGACCGTCGTGACCAATCTGTGCTCCGAAGCGTCGCCACAACTGCGCTTTCTGGTCGGCGACTATACCACGCTGACACACGAGCCATGCGTATGTGGGCGCACACATTCGCGGGCTGTTGGCGGGATGCTGGGACGCGCCGATGATATGCTCAACGTGCGCGGCGTGACGCTCTTCCCCTCCAGTATTGAAGATATCCTGCGCGGCCTGCCCATGCTCGGCCAGGAGTTCGCCATCGTGCTCACGCGGGAACACGATCTCGATGTGTTGACTATTCAGGTAGAAGTTGCGCCCGAGGTTCCTGCGGAGCGCCATGACGAAATCGCGGCGCTGGTCGAACGGGAGGTGCGTTCACACTGCGAGTTGCGGCCCGTTGTAGAGGTGCTGATCCAGGGGACACTCCCGCCCACGGAATTCAAGGCTAAACGCGTGCGTGACCTGCGCCAATCCGCACAATCGTAAGCGTGGAGGAGGACAGAGATCGCCAGGAGAAAACATCTCGAACAACGCCGGCTGCGCACGCAGCAGATTCTGAGTACATCCGCCCGGCTGATACGGGAAAAAGGTTTTCAGGGCATGACCTTGCAGGATGTGGCCGATGAGCTTGACTTCACGAAGGCCGCGCTCTACTACTATGTCGCCGATAAGCAGGATGTGCTCTTTCGCATTTTTATGCAGACGCTGGATATGGCGCTGGCAGCGGTGGAGGAGATACTGCACAGTGCGCTCTCCCCATCGGAAAAGATGCGCGCCTTCATTGACCGGCAGGTACACATGATCGCCGAGCACCCGGCGCTCTTCAGCGTCTATTTCAACGAGAAAAGCCACCTGACGGCGGAGCATGCGCGGGCAGCTACCGACAAAGAGCGCCAGATTGTCCGCGCGGTAGCGGCCATCTACCAGGCAGGCGTTGAGGACGGCTCCTTTTACGCGCTCGATCCAGCCGTCGCTACCTTCGCGATCATGGGCGTCAGTAGCTGGGTGTATCGCTGGTATCGCCCCGGCGGGCGTCTCTCAATCGATGAGGTGTCGCGTATCTTGCAGCGTGTTGCTCTGCAAGGGCTGGAGCGCCCGGCGATGAATCATGACGATCATAGTCGGGAACAGAATGTGTAGAGGCGCGGTGAGCGCGCAGCGCGAACAGGGCTGCCGTTAGCCAGAAATGGATGCGGGATCTGCGTGGGAAGGCGGGCTTGCTCGCTGGCGCTCGCAGCGCCCCTACAGGGGTGGAGCGATTGCCAATATCAGGAGTGATAGAATGTGCAAGTGAGCGATTGCCAATATCAGGAGTGATAGAATGTGCAAGTGAGCGATTGCCAGGATCAGGAGTGGCGGAATGTGCAAGTGAGCGATTGCCAGGATCAGGAGTGGCGGAATGTGCAAGTGAGCGATTGCCAGGATCAGGAGTGACACAATATCAGGAGTGATAGAATGTATAAGGGGCGATTGCCAGGATCAGGAGTGACACAATATCAGGAGTGATAGAATGTACAAGTGAGAGATTGTCGGGATCAGGAGTGGCAGAATGTGTAAGGTGCGATTGCCAATATAAGGAGTGACGGAATGTGTAAGAGGCGGCTGCCGATATCAGGAGTGACGGAATGTATAATGGATCAATTGCCAGGATCAGGAGTGGCACAATATCAGAAGTGATAGAATGTGTAAGTGATAGATTGTCGGGATCAGGAGTGACAGAATGTGTAAGGGGCGATTGCCAGGATCAGGAGTGATAGAATGTACAAGTGAGCGATTGCCGATATCAGGAGTGACACAATATCAGGAGTGATAGAATGTGCAAGTGAGCGATTGTCAATATCAGGAGTGACACAATATAAGGAGTGACGGAATGTAAAAGTGAGCGATTGTCAATATCAGGAGTGACACAATATAAGGAGTGACGGAATGTAAAAGTGAGCGATTGTCAATATCAGGAGTGGCACAATATAAGGAGTGACGAAATGTGTAAGAGGGCGATTGCCAGGATCAGGAGTAGCAGAATGTGTAAGAGGGAGATTGCCAGGATCAGGAGTAGCAGAATGTGTAAGAGGGAGATTGCCAGGATCAGGAGTAGCAGAATGTGTAAGAGGGAGATTGCCAGGATCAGGAGTAGCAGAATGTGTAAGAGGGAAATTGCCAGGATCAGGAGTAGCACAATATCAGGAGTGATAGAATGTGTAAGTGAGCGATTGCCGATATCAGGAGTGGCACAATATCAGGAGTGATAGAATGTGCAAGTGAGCGATTGCCAGGATCAGGAGTGACGGAATGTGCAAGTGAGCGATTGCCAGGATCAGGAGTAGCACAATATCAGGAGTGATAGAATGTGCAAGTGGGCGATTGCCAGGATCAGGAGTGACGGAATGTGTAAGAGGGCGATTGCCAATATCAGGAGCAAAGGAATATCCATATGAAACGTAGCACCGAACGCGTCTTAACCACGCATGCCGGAAGCCTGCCGCGACCTGAGACCGTGGCGCAGTTGATGATTGCCAGGGAGCAGGGGCAGCCCGTCGATGCCGCTGCGCTCGATGAGAGCGTGGGCAAGGCTGTGGCCGACGTGGTTGCGCAGCAGCTCGCCGCCGGCATCGACATCATCTCCGATGGCGAGATGAGCAAGATCGGCTTCGCCAACTACGTCAAGGACCGCCTGACCGGCTTTGAGGGTGAATCCAATCCTACCATTGCGCAGGATGTGCTGGATCACCCCGACCTGCGGGTACGCATGTTCCGTCGCAAGGAGGGGAACGAGAGCCGTTATTTTACGCCTGCCTGCACCGGCCCGATCACGCTGCGGGACCGCGAGGCCGTTCACCGCGACATCGCGCATATGAAGGCTGCGCTCCAGCAAGGACAGCCTGCGGAGGTCTTCCTGCCCGCTGCTTCGCCGGGCGCCATTGCCCAGGCCATGCAGAACAGGTACTATCCGACGCAGGAAGCGTATCTCTACGCTCTGGCCGGTGCTATGCGCGAGGAGTATCAGGCCATCGTGGCGGCGGGTTTCCTGCTGCAACTGGATTGCCCCGACCTCGCGATGCAGCGGCACACACGTTTCGCGCATGCCAGCCTCGAAGAATTCCGCCGGCAGGTGCAGCAGAACATCGAAGCGCTCAATTACGCACTCACCGGCATCGCGCCCGAACGTGTGCGCATCCATGTCTGCTGGGGCAACTATCCCGGCCCGCACCACCGCGATGTACCGCTCAGAGACATCATCGATCTGCTCTTCACGATCCAGGGCGACGCGCTCTCGATTGAGGCGGCCAATCCGCGCCACGAGTACGAGTGGAAAGTCTTCCAGGATGTGCCTCTGCCGGAGGGAAAGATCCTCATCCCCGGCGTAGTCGACACCTGCTCAACCTGTATCGAACACCCGGAGACTATCGCTCAGCGTCTTGTGCGCTTCGCGCAGGTTGTCGGGCGCGAGAACGTCATCGCCGGCACCGACTGCGGTTTTGGCACATTTCTTGGGGCCAGCCCGCTCGCGCCGAGCATCGCCTGGGCCAAGCTCCGTGCGCTATCCGAGGGCGCGCGCCTCGCCTCGCGCGAACTGTGGTGACTG